>CENV01051604.1_pt1 | contig 142869 bp, 128 predicted proteins | sample 530231 | NCBI WGS metagenome assembly CENV01 (sample SAMEA2619815, study PRJEB7988) | marine metagenome | biome: marine biome (ENVO:00000447); feature: surface water layer (ENVO:00002042); material: "saline water (ENVO:00002010), including plankton (ENVO:xxxxxxxx)" | depth 5 m
CGTGCCATCCAAGATCATGATCCGCGCCGCGCACATCGCCCACTTGCGCCGCGAAAGTCCGTTCGATGGCGGCATGCAGCCCACACCGCCGACAATCTTGCGCGAGCGGCTGCTGGCCCAGCAGCAGGCGCGCGTCGATGAACTGCGCCACGCCAAATACGAAGGCATCCTAGATGACAATCCCGCCATCTCCGTGCTGCACGGCGAAGCCCGTTTCAAGGATGCGCACAGCCTGACCGTACAGCTCGATGGCGCCGGCGATCGCGTTGTGCCGTTCGACCGCTGCCTGGTCGCCACCGGCGCGAGTCCGGCCGTGCCGCCGATTCCCGGCCTGAAAGACACACCCTATTGGACTTCCACCGAAGCGCTGGTCAGCGACACGATCCCTGTGCGGCTGGCCGTGATCGGCTCTTCGGTGGTAGCGCTGGAACTGGCGCAGGCGTTCGCTCGACTCGGTAGCAAGGTGACGATCCTGGCGCGCAGCACACTGTTCTTCCGCGAAGACCCGGCCATCGGTGAAGCCGTCACGGCCGCGTTCCGGGCGGAGGATATCGAGGTGCTGGAGCACACGCAGGCCAGTCAGGTTGCCCATGTGGATGGCGAGTTCGTACTCACCACGGCGCTCGGCGAACTGCGCGCCGACAAGCTGCTGGTCGCCACTGGTCGCTCGCCCAACACGCGCAGCCTAGCGCTGGACGCGGCGGGCGTCGTGCTCAACCCGCAAGGCGCTATCGTCATCGACGCCGGCATGCGGACCAGCACGCCGGACATCTACGCCGCCGGCGACTGCACCGACCAGCCGCAATTCGTCTATGTAGCGGCAGCGGCCGGTACCCGCGCTGCGATCAACATGACAGGTGGTGACGCGGCACTGAACCTGACCGCGATGCCAGCCGTGGTGTTCACCGACCCGCAAGTGGCCACCGTGGGCTACAGCGAGGCGGAAGCGCACCACGACGGCATCGAGACCGACAGCCGCACGCTGACGCTGGACAACGTGCCGCGTGCGCTCGCCAACTTCGACACACGCGGCTTCATCAAGCTGGTGGCCGATGCCGGCAGCGGGCGCTTGATTGGCGTGCAGGCGGTCGCACCGGAAGCGGGCGAACTGATCCAGACGGCCGCGCTGGCGATTCGCAACCGAATGACGGTGCAGGAACTGGCCGACCAGTTGTTCCCGTACCTGACGATGGTCGAAGGGCTGAAGCTCGCGGCGCAAACCTTCAGTAAGGACGTGAAGCAGCTTTCTTGCTGCGCCGGATGAAGAAAAGGAGGTGTTCGATGAACGCCTACACGGTATCCCATCTGGCCCTTGATGCCGGCGTGAGTGTGCATGTCGTGCGCGACTACATGCTGCGTGGATTGTTGTGGCCGGTCGCTTGCACCGCGGGCGGCTACGGCTTGTTCGACGCCGCCGCCTTGCAACGGCTGTGTTTCGTGCGGGCCGCTTTTCAGGCGGGCATCGGCCTAGACGCACTGGCGCGGCTGTGTCGGGCGCTGGATGCTGCGGATGGCGACGGTGCGGCTATGCAGCTTGTGCCGTGTTGCGTCAGCTCGTCGAACGCCGGCGCGAGGCCTTGGCCAGCCTCGAAATGCAGTTGGCCACAATGCCAACCGAGCCGGCACAACATGCGGAAAGTTTGCCATGAACAGCCCCGAGCGCATGCCGGTCGAGACGCACAAGCCGTTGACCGGCTATCTGTGGGGCGCACTGGCCGTGCTTACCTGTCCCTGCCATCTGCCGATTCTCGCCGCCGTTCTTGCCGGCACGACCGCCGGCGCATTCATCGGGGAGCACTGGGGTGTTGCAGCCCTCGCGCTGACCGGCTTGTTTGTCCTGTCCGTGATGCGGCTGCTTCGGGCCTTCAAGGGAAGATCATGACCGCTTCCCTACCAATCAAGAGTAGGCATCTTGAGATTTGCTACAAATCTGGAGTATCACCACGAACGCAAATTTCCCGAACACTGCCAGTTGCACCACCTGCTGCGAATGCTGCAAAGAAATTCCGCTCGATGCCGCCTTCACCCCGGAAGGCGCGAAATACGTCGAGCACTTCTGCGGGCTGGATTGCTATGAACGCTTCCTGGCACGCGCCAAGGCCGCCACAGAATCCGGCATTGCGCCTGTTCCTGACGGTTCGCAGTCGTCAGGTTGAAGCATACCCTAACCTGATGTCAGGCTTGGCGCGCAATCTCGATGACTTGCGCTGCCTGGTGCAGAAACTCACCAAGCGCGGCGTGTGCATCGAGTTTGTCACTTTGCCGGTGCATCATCACACCAGACATTTAGCCCGCCTTTATAACTGCCATTAAGCCAGTAGCCGCAAGCGTTCCAATGTGCGCAGCGCCTTGGGTTCGGCTTTGTGTAGCAGGCCACGGTGCACGAAAATCTGGCCTTATCGGTCGTGGGTAGAGTGTCGTTTAAATACCGTCTGCCATAGCAAACAGCCCAGTCCTTGGTGTTGCCTGGCGGGGCGACTATAGAGTTCAGCGGTCTGCAACGTCAGCACACACGGTTGGCGATTCAACCAGACGTTGGCTAAATCTAGTGGCTTTTGCTGGCTGCGCAGCAAGAACAGGTCGCGTTCGCCCTGTTGCCATCATACCCGCAGCAGCGGGTCATTAGCCTGTGCAAGGTCTTGCTGAGAGGCTTGGCTACATACCTCGGTTCAATAGCGCTTCCATTACTCGCCATACAGGGCAATGAACGCGGGCCATCGCTACGAAGCAGACGAGTCGGGCTCGATTTCAGGCATGATGTGTTTTCGGCTCTTCATCATAAAAGGGGGACGACCGGTATTCATTAAACTTGTTTTTTCGACGAACAGGCTTAATGGAGGTAATACCGATGTCCCCAATAGATTCTATCTTAGGTTTGCCCGGTTTGATAATTGAGCGGGTTGAGCGCGCCCACACGATTCGGGTGTGGGCCAGGCCTGGCAAGCGGCCTGCTTGTATTCATTGCCGGCAAGCGCCGGTGCGGATTAAGTCGACGTATGGGCGCACTGTAAAGCACACGCGTCAGGGTAACCAGTTGATGGTGCTGCACCTGCGAGTGCCTAAGTATCATTGTCTGTCGTGTAATCGTTATTTTCGTCATCGGTTTGCCGGGTTGCGGCCTTGGCACCGCTCAACCGAGGCGTATCGCCTGGAGGTCTTTGAGGCGCATGAAGGTGGGGTCAGCCAGCGCAAGCTGACCCGAACCCACCACATTGGCAGTGCCACGGTTGAGCGTTGGTACCAGTCTTACATCAAGCAACGGGTCTCTGAGTTATCGGGGCGCAGTTGTCCGCAAGTTTTAGGTATTGATGAGCATTTCTTTACCCGTAAGAAGGGTTACGCGACCACCTTGGTTGATTTGAAGAATCACAAGGTCTTTGATGTGGTGCTGGGGCGTTCAGAGGCGAGCCTGCGCAGCTATTTAAAGCGTCTTCCCGGACGTGAGAACGTGCGGGTCATTGTGATGGATATGTCCGAGACGTACCGTCGGATTGCCCAGCAGTACTTCCCCAATGCCATGATCGTGGCCGACCGCTTTCATGTGATTCGCCTGGTCAATCAGCACTTTTTGAAGCTGTGGCAACAGTACGACCCCGAGGGACGTAAGAACCGGGGACTGCTCAGTTTGATGCGCCGTCATCACTGGCGACTGTCTGCTGTTCAAAAGGAACGGTTGCATCAATATCTGGCGCAATCGCCTGTTCTGAATGCTTTATATTTTGCTAAACAGCAGCTTAATGGTTTTTTGACCCTGCGCATGACACACCGAGAACGGGCAAGCAAGATGCTGCCTAAGTTCCTGGCGCTCATTCGTCAGTTTGAACAAAGCCCAGCCCGAGCACTGGCTGCTACGTTATTATCGTGGCTAGAACCCATTGTGCGCATGTGGCGCTTTTCAAAGTCTAATGGAATTACTGAGGGGTTCCACACAAAGATGGAGATGCTTTCGCGCAGAGCGTATGGGTTCAGGAATTTTGAGAATTACCGCCTGCGCGTCTTAGCTCAGTGCGGTTGGAACGGCGTGATTAACCGTGTTTGATGAGTGCCTATCCCCCTTTTATGGGGTAGAGCCGTGTTTTCTTCCGGCAGAGAGTGCAGTTCATAGTAGGTAGGCGCGTTTACCCCTGGGTTTACCCCTTGAGGCCATAACGGAACAAGGGCTTACAGAAATAAATCTGTAAGCCCTTGATTTTATTGGTCGGAACGGAAGGATTCGAACCTTCGACCCCTTGCACCCCATGCAAGTGCGCTACCAGGCTGCGCTACGCCCCGAAAGAACGTGATTTTAGCATAGTTTTACCCGACCTTTTCAGCCCGCTTTTTTCGCCTTCCGCCAAACAACTTAACCCTTTTATATCAAGCATTACCGCGCAATGGTGTACGCCATCTTGCGCATTTCAGCATGCTCATTTGATACCTATAGTTTGCCTCATACAAGCTGTATCAAATTGTCATAAACGAGGAAAACAAAGCATGCTCCGCCCCCTATTATGGTTTGTTCTTGGCGCACTGATAACGCAATCCGTCAGCGCCCAAAACACCGGCGTTTCTGTAACCGAACAGCGGGAAAATCCTGCTCAGCCCGGCGTACCTGTTTTGTTACAGGCACAAAGTGCATATCAGCAACAGCCTGCCGACACTAACGCGTTGCTGGCGTATATTGCGGCGCTACGACAGGCGCGTCTTGCCAGCATTGCCTACGTGCTGGCGCAACAGCACCAAGACACCATTCCCGCCGGCCTGCTGCGCGAACTGACCGTTGATTATGCTGCGGAGCTGACAAGGCTCTCACTGGCACCTGCGCGAAGCGAATCGGAGCGGTACCTGCTGGCCGATCGCGCTCTGGCAATTTACGACACACTGCTGGAGGCCAACAATGAACTGTCGGCCACTGAACCGGCAAACCACCGGATATATTTTGACCGGATCCAGGCCTTGCACGCCAGAAAGCGTATGCAGGGGGTTGTTCAATCGTATGAACAATTAAGTGCAGAAAATATCGTCATACCCGCCTACCTGCTTAATGAAATCGGCGACGCCTACCTCTACCTGGAACAACCCGAGAAAGCCGCAAGTTTCTACGAAAACAGCCTGGCCACCAATGCCAATAGCCCGCGCGACCGCTCGGATGTCGTAAAGGAACAAATCGGACGCTATTACGCGCTTCAGGAGCAAGGCCGCTGGACCGAAGCCTACACATTGCTTGAGACCACATACGCGCAAGAGCCGCCCTGGCGTCGCTTACCCGGGGTGAATCAGCCGCTGCCCAACGATTCCTATCTTGAAGTTGCCCGCACCTGGGCGGTTGCGCCGTTATTTCACAACAACCCAGGCCTGGCGCTTGAGCGCCTGGAGACATTAAGCCAGAACGCACCCCGCGATGCCGGACTGAAAATCGAACTGGCCAACACCCAACGTGCATATGGCCATCCTCGAGCCGCCCAACTTACGTTAAAGCAAGCCGAAGCACTTGCGCCTTTGAATCCCGACTTGCTGACTGCCCAGGCACAAACCGCGCTTTCTCTTCAGGAATGGGAGCAGGCACAAGAACTGGTTGAATTTACCCAAACACATTATCCCGAACTCAAGACCACCCAGCACCTGCAGAAAGATTGGGGCACCCACGAAAAATGGGAATTGCTGATTGGGGCACAAAAAACCTTTAGCTCAGACAGCCCGGTTTCCGGCAGCGGTGAACACGCGTTGGAAACAACCCTTTACAGCCCACCCATCTCATTAAACTGGCGCGCTTTGGTTGGCGCGGGCCAATCCAACGCAACGTTCAACGACGAGCCATTACGTAACCGATGGGTCAAAGGCGGCGTTCAATGGCGTGCCGGCAACACCACCATTGAGGCCGCTTTAATCAACCAGCGTTACGGTTATGGCCAAAAAACAGGTGCGTACGCAAATGTCGAACAGGCATTGAGCGATACCTGGACTGTCGGTGGCGCCCTTTCATGGCGTGGCCCGGCAACGCCTTTGCGCGCACTGTCAGACAACATCAGCGCGAACGCGGCACAAGCCTGGGTGCGCTGGACCCCTGATACCTATCGGGAATGGATGCTCAGCGTCGCCCCCGCCCGTTTCAGCGATGGAAACCGCAGGGTCGAGCTGCGCATATACGGTAAAGAACCGATCAAGCAATGGCCCACCGTTCGTCTGGACGGGGAAATAGAAATATCCGCTTCGGCCAATACAAAAGAAGACACCTCCTACTACAACCCCAAGGCCGATTTTGGCGCGCTTGCCGGTGTGCGGCTCACCCACTTGCTTAACCAAAGATATGAGTCGCGACTGGAACACTACGTGCAGTTACTGGCCGGCTCATACAGCCAGAAACACTTCGGTACCGGGCCAATGACGGCAATTGGATACGGCATCAGTTGGCGCGCCAACCGCAACCTTGAGATTTCATCAAGCATTCTGGGTATTCGACGACCTTACGACGGCAAACAAGAAAAAGAATTGCGCCTGGCGTTGAACATCAGCCTGCGCTTCTAGAGGGCATCATCATGAAACGGTTTTCAACTTATCGCCCTGCCACTTACGGCTTCCTGATGGGATGTGTGCTGGTGTTTCTGGCAGGCTGCCAGCACATGGGAAATTCGGGTGGCATCGAATACACCCCACCCGCCCAACGCACCAAAGCCATTACCGAAGCCCCCTGGCCCAAGAATCATTTCCTGGTGCTGGCCTACCACGACGTTGAAGATGCAAGCCCGGACCAGACATTCGTTAGCGTGCTAACCGAACATTTGCGGCAGCAGTTTTCCTGGCTGCACGAAAACAACTATGTCCCCGTAAGCATCGACCAGATACTGGATGCAAAGGCGGGCAGAACCGAACTGCCCCATAAAGCCGTTCTACTGACTTTCGACGACGGCTATCAAAGTTTTTACCAGCATGTCTACCCGCTTTTAAAAGCCTATCAATGGCCGGCAGTGGTGGCGCCTGTTGGAGTATGGACAGACCCGCCACCTGGGGCAAGTGTGAACTTCGGCGATCTGGTCGTACCCAGGGAACGCTTTCTAACCTGGGACCAAATAACCGAAATGTCGCGTTCCGGCCTGGTTGAGGTGGCGGCCCACTCCAACAACCTGCATTTTGGAATACAGGCAAACCCACAGGGAAATCTTCAGCCCGCCGCCGCCGCCCGCCTTTACGACCCCCTGACTTCAACCTACGAATCCGACAAAACATACCGCGCACGTATTTCACAGGATGTCGCCGCCATTACGGAAAAGATCGCACGCGCCACCGGACGGCCGCCCAGGGTATGGGTTTGGCCATACGGAACCGGTAGTGGGTTGGCCGCGCAAACTATTCAGGATCATGGATATGCCCTGCTGCTGACATTAGAAGACGGACTTGGCAATACAAACAACTTCACGCATGTTCCCCGATTATTGATTTCCAATGACCCCGTCCTGCCCAGTTTTGCCAATGCCGTACTTGCCCAGGAAAACCCTGAAATCATGCGCGTGGCACAAGTCCGTCTGGATGAGGTATACGACACTGATCCAGACCAGATGAACCGGAAGCTGGGGCTTTTGATTCAACGTATCGCCGATCTTCAGATCACGACCGTTTTCCTGGATGCCGATGCCGACACAGATCACGATGGCTTGCCCGATGCATTTTATTTTCCCAACCGCCTGCTCCCGGTGCGTGCCGACCTGCTGAACCGTACCGCATGGCAACTGCGCAGCCGCGCGTTTGTTGATGTCTACGCCTCCCTCTCGCCCGACAAGGTCAGGCAGGTCGCTCAGAATGATCGTGATGCGGTCGCCCTGTTTGAAGACATGGCTCGCAACGCCATTTTTGCCGGCGTTCATTTCAGGAGTCAGGGCGACACACCGCTGACGCAAACCATTGCGCAAAGAATGCGATTCATCCGGGGAGATGAACTGAAAACAGCTGCCACCGCTGAAGCCGGTTATGACGACACCGCACAACGACTCCCGCCTGACACATTGATCGCTTTGTCTTCACTGCTTGGCCAGCACGACTGGGTTGTCGTGGAACTGGCATCAGCAGGCAACCAATACAACGAACCGGCCAGGCGCATTCAACGCCTCAACCCGCAACTGAATCTGCCTCCTTTTGCCGCACAACGCCTGATTATCAGCTTTGTTACCGGCAACCAACCAGTAAGCAGTACGCCGGACATCAACAACGTCGGCCCAGAGCGCGAAAGCATTGACCTGGCGCAAGCCATGCGCCAGCTACAGCAGCACGGGCATATGAGTTACGGCTACACCTACGACGACTTCCTGGGCGATCGCCCTCAAATGGCGGTGATTCGTCCCGTTTTCTCTAACGCATGGTATCCACTGAAATGACAGAACGCATCATCGCATTTGGCATCCTGCTCGTCATGCTGGGCACACCCGCAGGCGTGATCTTTGCAGCCACAAGCCACTACCTGAGCAGTTTCGTCTTTTATTACCCATTGACCATGTCCGGAATCTGGATCGCAGGCGGACTGTTCTTCTGGTGGCGGTGGGAACGACATTGGAAATGGGGGCCTGGTACTCCCCCCCCGGTCCTGAATGACGAGCCGCTCATTTCCATCCTGATTCCCTGCCACAACGAGAGCGAAAACATCCTCGACACGCTGGACGCGGCAACAGGCCAGCACTACAAAAACATCGAAATCATCGTCATTGACGACGGTTCTACCGATCAGACCGGCGAATTATGCGAGCACTATGCAAGCCTGAACCCCAGAATCCGCGTTATTCGTTTAACCCACAACCAGGGCAAGGCGATGGCACTGCGCATGGGCGCCCTGGCAGCCAGAAGCGAATATCTGGTTTGCATTGATGGTGACGCCATGCTTGAGCCTGACGCCTGCCAATACCTGATTGCACCACTGGTCAAACACGACGCCGTCGGCGCCGTCACCGGCAACCCCCGCATCCGAACACGCTCCACCCTGATTGGCAGGATACAGGTCGGTGAGTTTTCCTCGATCATCGGATTGATAAAACGAACCCAGCGCATCTATGGCCGACTCTTCAGCGTCTCGGGCGTGGTGGCCGCGTTTCGACGCAGTGCCCTGCACGACGTTGGCTACTGGAGCCTGGACATGAACACTGAAGACATCGACATTACCTGGAAACTGCAATTGGGCGGCTGGAACGTATTTTATGAGCCCCGCGCCCTTTGCTGGATCCTGATGCCCGAGACATTGCGCGGCTTGTGGAAGCAGCGATTGCGCTGGGCTCGCGGCGGCGCTGAAGTCTTTCTTAAAAATCTACCCGTACTTTTGAGCTGGAGGCACAACCGTATGTGGCTTCTGATGCTTGAGTATGCCCTTTCGACACTCTGGGCCTTCTCGCTTGCCCTGCTGGCCCTGCTATGGCTTTGGGGACAAGCATTCGGTCTTCCGGCGCAATTAAGCGTTGCCGAACTACTTCCTCCAACCTACACCGGCCTGATTCTGGCATTTGTCTGCCTGTTTCAGTTTGGTATCAGTACCCTGATTGACCGGCGTTACGAGCCCGGACTGACGTATTCACTTTACTGGATCGTCTGGTACCCCTTTGTTTACTGGCTGATCAGCCTCACCACCACTATCTGCAGTTTTCCAAGCGTCATGCTGAGAATGCGGCGCCAACGTGCCCGCTGGACCAGTCCTGATCGCGGAATCAAGGAGCAACCATGATTACTTTATTGCATACCCGGTGTTCACGTACAACACGAATCGTCGACAGCACATTAACCGGCTTGGGCTGGACGGGGTTTCTATACCTGTGTGTCAATGATGTCTTTGCAATACCCACACAGGCACTGTCGAACTTGTCGAGTCCGACTGCATTTCTTTGGTTTGGTGAGGTCTTTTTAATTACCGTTGTCGCACTGACGTCCTGGTCGCTCTACAACAAAAGTCGGTATTGCCCTCGTCAAACAGCCTCGGGCGAACCCCTCACCAAGGACGCCCTGTCATCATCCTTTCATCTTTCTGCACACGATATAAGCCGCCTGCAAGATAGTGTTCTTTGCGTCATACACCACGAAGACAACGGCCAAATCAGTCATGTACAGACACGCCACTCATCGCCCGAGAAGATGCGGTTGATTGCCTAATGATCTGACTTTAGTAACACAGGCCATAGGCCATTTGAACTAACGATCTAGTTCAATCCGCGTACGTAAAAAAACATCCTCAATCTAGGTCTTTTGCCGAATGTATAAGGCGTTGCAGATCCCTATCATGAACCCATAAATGTAAAAGCAATTATCAAAACATGCGCAAACTTGAATTTATGTAAGTTTGCCCGACGCCAGAAATATTCGAGTAATCAGGACAATGGAAATGAAAGCCGCCTATGCAATGCTGTTTTGCTCGCAAGTCGCCCTGTCATCAGCACTGTGTCTGATGACACCCGTCTCATGGGCAGCGAACGACACGCCGGAAAACGGTAATGGCGGCATCAATGGGAGCACTAATGCAGAAAAAGAAAGCCGGCGCCTCCTGGAAGACCCATTGACCGGCATTGTAATTAACAGAACGGTCACCGTGCTGGGCAAAGATTTTTATCACTATTTCGTAACCGCCTGGCGGCAAAAGGACGGCGACAACCGCTACTCACTCACCGTATACGAACGCCCGTCGGCGCGTTGGGGAAGCGAAATCTGGATTGAATATCAACGCAATCAAATGTTTCGCATCTTTTTGTCGCCTGCACGTCAGGCGGCCAGAAAGGTCAGCGAAGAGGCAGCCGAGATTGTTCATCGAAACATTATCGAAAGCGAGATTCGCAAAGCACTGACACAAAGTCAGGATCTGGCCGACGAAGAATTGTGACCCACGGAGAAAATATCATGAATACTAAGATCCACCATCGACGTCATCTCGCTGCCCTCTTCGCCGTACTAACATGTACCGCAAATATCGGCAGCAACGCCAGCGAACTGGTTTACTACCCTCTTAACCCGTCTTTTGGAGGCAATCCGTTAAACGGTTCGGTACTGCTCAATTCCGCATTGGCTACCAATAAACACACCGATCCCGATGTCGATGACCAGTCACCATTAGACGGCCAGCAAACGCCATTGCAGGCGTTCCAGGAAAGCCTTGAACGCGCTGTGCTATCGCGGCTCACTTCGGCTGCAACCTCGAATTTATTCGATCCTGTCACGGGGCAACTTGTTCCCGGTACTGTCGAAACCGGCAGTTTCATCATCACCATCAGTGATACAGGCAACGGCACTTTAGCGATTAACACGCTGGACAAAACCACCGGCAGCAGTACCACTTTCGAGGTGACGCAATGAACGCCCAAGCACATCATGCCCGGGCGCTTGCCCCTTTACGCAAAGGCACCAAGATTAGCCTGGCTTTGCTTTGCCTGGCCCTGGCTGCCTGCGCACCTTTGCAAAAACCGGTTGAAGTGGCAAACCAGGCCGAACTCACCCCTGCAACGCCATCAACTCATGACCTGTTCAAATTGCCGCCACCCAAAGGAAAAATTGTGGTGGCGGTTTATGGCTTCAGGGATCAAACGGGCCAGTACAAAGCGGCGCCAGACAGCTCTTTCTCGACCGCCGTCACACAAGGCGCGGCGGCAATGCTGATTAAAGCACTGAAAGACTCAGGCTGGTTCACGCCCGTTGAACGGGAAAGCCTTCAGGAACTCTTGACAGAGCGCCGCATTGTGCGCGCCCTGGACGGATCACAAGACAAAGACGCCCCGGCCATTCAGATTCCACCGCTTGTTCCGGCCTCCATTCTCATCGATGGGGGCGTGATCGCCTATGAAAGCAATGTACGCACCGGCGGCCTGGGTGCCCGTTTCCTGGGTGTTGGCCTGTCGACGCAATACCGTGTTGACCAGATCACGATTGCGCTGCGAAGCGTCGATATCCGGTCCGGACAAATTCTTCAATCGGTTTCAACCACAAAAACCATTTTCTCATACGAAGTAAGACCCAGTGTATTCAAGTTCGTGAATTTCAAAGACCTGCTGGAAATTGAAGGCGGCCTTACACGCAACGAACCGGCCCAGCTCGCCGTCAAGGAAGCCATTGAGTCGGCCGTTATTTATTTAACGGTAAAAGGCCTGAAAGACGGCCAATGGACTTTACAGAATGAAACCGACTGGAATTTGCCGATTATCCAGGACTATCTGCGAGAAGAAACAAACTACTCGGTGCCCATTCAAACGGCTGAAGCAGTAACCAACGCGGCCTCAACCACTTCAGATTTCACGCAAACGCAATAAACCTTGCCTTCGGGCAAACCAGGCCTGCTACCAAGACCGGCAGAATCCTGGTGCAGCAAACCCGGTCTTTTATTCAGGAGAGTAGCAATGCGTATATATCAATTAACTTCGTTAGCTTGCGGTCTGACCCTTGCATTCGGCGTTGCGTCATCAGCTATGGCTGAAAATACCGCAACCATTTACCAAAATGGTTTCGGCAACGACTCATCGATTGAGCAGTATGACAATCAAAATGCCGCAGCAACGGTGACAACCTATGGCCACGCCAACGACAACGTCGTGGTTCAGCAAGACACACAGTCGACAACCGCCAATATTCTGACCAGTTGGGGCAGCAACAACGACAACTACATCAGTCAGGAAGACGTGCAGAACTCGAGCGCCAACGTCTTTCAAAACGCTGACTACAGTAAAGTGGTTATCGAACAAGGCGGCACGACTGCAATGGTAGGCGGTGGTTGCGGATGGTACGGTTGTGGGCCGAGTTATCCCGTTACTGTCGATGGCACCAACCAGGTTGCTGTCGTAAACCAGCTAAGCGGTTGGGGACATGACGCTTATATCGGGCAAACAGGTCATAACGTGTCATCCACCATCACACAAAGTGGCCATCGCAACAAGGCCGTTAGTGTGCAGCGCGGCACCGGCGGCGACCCCGACAGCTCCATCATTACCCAGTCGGGCAGTCATAACCTCGCTTCAGTCGACCAATACGGCAAAGACCTGACATCGACCGTATCACAAGCAGGCAGCTACAACGTTGCCAACGTGATGCAGAAGAACTCGGGCCAAACCGCAACCGTTACACAGGTTGGTCATTTCAACAAGGCTAATGTCATTCAGCATTAAGCCAAGCCGGACGCCACAACACCGGCATAAGCCGGTGTTGTGGCCAACAAGCAATGTATGAAGGTTCATGTGATGGATACTGATCTGAATTTCGATGTCTGGTTAAGTACCTATACCCAAGCCAAGCCGGCCGTGATCGTTCCGTTTATCCGAAGCACCGAGAGCCAGGCGCTTGAATATCTTATCGAAGCCACCAATCAGGGGCGTTCCGGAACAAGTCGGACCGCCCAATCGGGAAGCGTGCACTTAGCGGCAAACGAAACCCAGGCACTTGCCCAACTCGTCTTGACCCGCACCGACAGCGAACATTGCAGCATCACAATCGCTATCAAGAATTCGAAGGGCCACCACAAAACATTCACGTTCAAATGTGAAAATAACGGCCCTACCCAAGGCTAACAGGATGATTTATATCAAAAAATACCACATTCAGCTTGCTGAAACGAACGCCGGGCGGTAGTATGAATCGCCGCCTGTGCTGTCGGTCGCGAAGAGTCGTTAACTCTTTCTTCTTAAAGGAAATCGCAAATGGCACGCATCATGATTCTTGAACCTTACCCTTTGCTTCGGCTGGGCCTCGTTCAACTTCTGTCCGGTTTAGGCACCGATACCATCCTGAACAGCCAGGGGAACCTTACTGAAAACGAGACACCCGCAGAACATTATGACCTTGTGTTAATGTCAATTGGGGAAATAAATACCCAGAACCGAATCCAGGAAGTTGAGCAATTGTTCACCCCCGATGCCATTTTGCTTATGGGCGAAGCGCCTACTTTGCCAAATGATGTCGCGAAAATCTCACCCACCATTGCAGGCTATATTGCCAGCTCAAGTCCTTCCGAAGTACTACAGGCAGCAGTGCGTCTTGTCCTGGCTGGTGGAACCTGCTTTCCAAGGAAAACTGAAGTTGCAACGCCGGTTGAGATAAAATCCGATCCAATCGTAACGGCCTACACGCCAATACGCTGGCCCCCCGCCATTGAACTATCGGTGCGCCCGCCAAAATCGCGACGTGAACATGAAATGCTGGGTTTAACCCCTCGTCAATATGAAGTTCTGGTGCTTTTGGCCCAAGGCCATCCCATGAAAATGATCGGGCGAAAATTAAACATTTCCGTTGCGACCGCAAAAGCACACACCGAAACGCTATACCAGCGCCTGAACGTACATAATCGCAATGCCGCTGTCTATGCTGCCGTTTCACGCGGTGCCAAACTGGGTTGGGCAAGCCTGGCCAACAATACTTTCGACACCGATATAAAGACCAAAGAAGTACAGCGGGCATGAATTGCGTCCCTCGGGACGCAATTTTCAAACCTACACCACGCTCGAAACTAGCCTGCGGTGTCCTCGGCAACCTGCTGCATTTGCCACATTTGCGCGTAACGGCCTTTAAGCAGCAACAATTGCCGGTGTGTTCCCTGCTCGATCACTTTCCCATGATCCATCACCGCAATAATGTCGGCATCAGCAATCGTGGACAAACGATGCGCAATAATTAAAGTGGTCCGATTACGGGCAATTAAATTCAACTCTTCCTGAATCTGCCTTTCCGTACGTGTATCCAACGCACTAGTGGCCTCGTCCAGAATAAGAATCGGCGGGTTTTTCAATAACGTTCGCGCAATTGCCACCCGCTGTTTCTCACCCCCGGACAATTTCAAACCACGCTCACCCACCTGGGTATCGTAGCCATCGGGCAAACGTGAGACAAAATCGTGAATACGGGCCGCCTTGGCCGCTTGCACAATGTCCTCAAAAGACGCTTTGGGATCGCCATAGGCAATATTATGCAGAATCGAATCATTGAATAAAACGGTATCCTGGGGCACGATACCAATATGATGACGCAAACTGTCTTGCGTTAAGTCGCGAATGTCGGTCCCGTTGATTCGAATTGCGCCTTGCGTTACATCGTAAAACCGAAATAACAAGCGTGACAACGTACTCTTTCCCGCACCCGATGCCCCCACAACGGCCAGCGTTTTGCCAGCCGGAATGTTCAGGTTCACGTCGAACAGAATTTGCCGGTTCGATTCATATGCAAAACTGATGGCGTCAAATTGAACATCGGCGGATCGAATGTCCAGGACTTTGGCGTCCGGTTGATCCTGAACTTCGCGGTTTTCTGAAATCAAACCGAACATGCGCTCCATATCGGCCAGCGCATGCTTGATCTCGCGATACACAAAGCCAAGAAAGTTCAACGGCGCATAAAGCTGGGTTAAATAAGCTGACACCAGCACAACATCGCCCACCGTCATGGTTTGATTCACGACCCCCAGGGCCGACAACCACAACAGCAAGGTAATACCCGCCGTAATAATGACACCTTGGCCCATATTCAGGAAATTCAACGAAACCTGATTCTTGACAGCCGAATCAACCCACTTACCCAGATTGGTGTCGTAGCGGTCGATTTCATACTTCTCATTGCCAAAGTACTTAACCGTTTCATAGTTGATCAGTGCATCGATTGCCTTGCTGTTGGCCTTGCTGTCCAGATCGTTCATGCTGCGCCGATACACCATGCGCTTTTCCGTCACAATCAGCGTAAAGGCGATATACGTGGCAATCGTTGAAAGCGTAACCACAGCAAACAAGAAGTCGTAACGCCAGAACAGAATCGCCGCAACCATGGTTATTTCCAGCAGCGTCGGCAAAATGTTGAACACGGTGAAGTTCAGCAGGAAGCCGATACCCTTGGTGCCCCGTTCAATGTCGCGGCTCAGCCCGCCCGTCTGGCGATGCAAATGAAAACGCAGCGACAAGGAAAACAAGTGGCGGAATACACGTGTGGCAATGGTGCGCACCGAGCCCTGGGTAACCCGGGCAAACAACGCATCGCGCAGCTCGCCAAATATGCTCGTGCTTAAGCGCGCCAGGCCGTAACCAAGCAACGCGCCAATAGGCACCACCAATGCCGTTGGCGGCATGTCCAGTTGATCGACGATATCTTTCAAATACAGCGGCGCGATCACACTGGCCACTTTTGCGCCCACCAGACAGACCATGGCCAGCATGACGCGCCACTTGAATTGCCAGACATAAGGCAACAAGGAACGAATGGTTTGAAGATCGTTACGATTGGTAGGCGCAGGGCCCCGATGAGAGAATTTCATTGACTTCTTCTGTTGACCGTCATCAGGAACCGGTCCATGACGCATGGTCCATTTTACTGTGAGAAAATAAACAAGCTGAACATAACCACGACAGAAACGCTTTTGTCTGCCCTCCTGGAGCTTGCATGCCCGCTACGCTACCCTCCCTTGACCCAGCCCTGCAACGTTGCGCAAAAAAAGAAACGACTGGTCTGGAGCAGATTTACCGGCAAATTGCCCCTTCAATCAAGGCGCTGGCACTGCATGTTCTTAACGACGAAGCCTTGGCCCGGCAAGCATTGCACGACAGTATGGTCATGGTTTGGCAACACGCAAGCCACTTCAATCCGGTTCATGGCCCGGCTTATGCCTGGATTTTCAGTATTTTTCGCTATCGCCTGCAGGCTTTGCAGCGGCAAACCACGCCGGATGAATCCGAACGCATTATCGCGGCACAGCACTGGCTGGACAACATAAGCCCCTGCCTGGATCACTTCGAGCCACCACTTCGGGCGCATTTGAACGAGCAAAACGCACAATGTATCGTTCTGGCCTATTGCCGAGGTTTAAACAGTGTCGACATTGCATCAGTATTGAATATTGACGCGCCTGAAATACTCACAGACCTGACCACCACATTTAACCGGACACCGACCGTCCCTCAATCGGGATCCCAGGCCGGTCAGGCCTTGATTGCGCTCTATGTGCTTGGCCTGCTTGACCCAAACCAGGCCGGTGCTGCCCAGTCGGCTATTGCCGAAGACGACAATGCCTTAAAGCAGGCACTCTACTGGGAAGGATTATTTTTCCGGTTAACACCTATCCTGGCCATAAACGATCCCGACGAACAAACATGGGAAAAAGTTCAAAAGACGTTACAACTGACGATTATTCCACAGCCGTTGAAAACGCCTGAAAAAAACATCCACCCGGTCAGTGGGACAACAGACCACGAAACGCAACCCGCAACGCCCAAACCACAAGCCCAGGCAGTGCCCGATCCTGGCCCAAGATTGTCCGAACCTGAACCGGTGCGACCACGAAAAAGCCGCAAATTGCACATATTGGCCATTGCAATTTTCTTGCTGATATTGGTATTTGGCCTTTATATCTGGCTGGCACCCATTCAATCCGAACTGGCCTCACACAACACGGCCGAAAATACGGAAAATGCACCGCCGGAACCGTTATCTTTGCACACAGTTGTCTTGCAACCGCCGGGCAGCACATCGACACCGGGCTGGCTGATTGTTTCGCGTGAACCCGGCGTATTGCATCTTGAGCCGCTGCTGAAAAGCCAATTGGACACCAATGAAACGCTGGTCTTATGGCGCCGAAAACCCAATTCACCGGCAATCCAGAAACTGGGCACAATCAAAGATAACGCGCCCAGCCAGATACGCCTGACCAGTGGATTTTCAGTTGTCGAGCCCATGCTGTACGAAATTACCATCGAACAGAACCCCGCCGAACTGGTGGAGCCCGAAGGTGACATTGCCTTTATAGGACAAAGCTTCAGGTTGCAGGTACCCGATCCTGAGCCTGAAGCGCCTCCAACTCGCGCTCAGTAAAACCGGCCGCTATCCGGGCCTCGATATTGAAAGGCCCTTTCAAACGCGGCGCCCTGTAAATTCGGGCCATCTCAGCGTAATGTGCAACAGGATCAAACCGGTTTTCCAGACACAAATGGCGATACCATTTGTTGCCGATTGCCACGTGGCCTATTTCATCATGCAAAATAATATCGATGATCTGCGCCGCCTCGATATCATTGGCGTTTGCCAATTTCGTGCGGACCACCGGAGAAGCATCCAAGCCGCGTGCTTCAAGGGTTCGCGGTACCAGGGCCAGCCTGGCAAGCAAGTTATCCTCAGTGCGTTGCGCCATCTCCCACAAACCATCATGCGCGGGAAAATCGCCGTAGGCATGACCCATGCCATGCAAATGGTTGCTTAGCAAAGAAAAATGATAGGCCTCTTCCTTGGCAACCGTGAGCCAATCGCCATAGAACCGGGAAGGCATGCCGGGAAAGCGCCAAATAATATCCAGCGCAAGATTGATCGCATTAAATTCAATGTGTGCCAGCGAATGAATCAGTGCCGCTCGACCCTGTTCGGTATGCACTGATCGCTGCTTGACTTTGAAAGGACCAACCAGTTCCGGTCGATCGGGGCGACCGGGAATCACGACACCTTCAGGCACATGCAGGTCTTGTTCCGAATCAAGCGAATCGGGCCCGCTTTCAATTGCCCACACCGCCTGAACCTTCTGGCCGGGGTCTGTCAGGCACAAAGCATGCAACGCCTCAGAACGCATCAACCGGCCGTTTCAGACTGCGCTCCAAGCGCCTGGTCGAGGTTATCGCGAATGGCAATGAGTTCATTGCGCATTGCCTGGAACTCCTGGCCGGTCAGGCGCACTGCCGCTTCAGCGTCGTGCGGTACATCACGAGCATCACCCAGGCGATTGCGCGCGCCGCTGATGGTAAAGCCCTGCTCGTACAGCAAATCGCGGATTCGGCGAATAAGCAAGACTTCATGATGTTGATAATAGCGACGATTCCCGCGCCGCTTAACCGGCTTGAGTTGCGTGAATTCCTGCTCCCAATAGCGCAGAACATGCGGCTTAACCGCACACAGCTCACTGACCTCGCCGATAGTGAAATAACGCTTTGCAGGTATAGGGGGCAGATTAACTGACGTTTGGCTGGAAATCATGGCTTTGTTTCGTCAATGAAAACATTAAAGAGCAGATTCGTCTGGTGCCTGTTCAACGGCGCCTTTCAATTTCTGACTGGCATGAAACGTAACGACCCGACGAGCATCAATGGGAATGACTTCACCCGTTTTGGGGTTTCGGCCCGGGCGCGGCGGCTTATCGCGAACCTGGAAATTACCAAAACCAGACAACTTGACTTCGACACCGTTGGCCAGGGAGTCTCGGATTTCCTCAAAAAAAGTATCAACCAGATCTTTGGCTTCACGCTTGTTCAAACCCACCCGGTCAAACAACAATTCGGCCAACTCGGCTTTGGTCAGTGTACGTGCTTCCTGATTCATGATGTCTCTCTTATGCTCGTTGCCGAACGCCATGCTGATCGACCAGGGCCGCCAACAATACTTTCATGCAGTCTTCCACCTGCTGATCATCCAGCGTGACCGCCGGGTCTTGCAACCAAAAACGCAAAGCCAGACTGGTTTGCGCCGATGCCACTTCGGCGTTCTTGTCACGCCAGACATCAAACAAGCGAATATCTTTGACAATCTTTAGCTTAGCATCAGAAGCAATACTTTGCTTTAAGGTATCGAGTAAACCCTGATAAGACACACCTTCATCAACCCAGATCGCCAGATCGCGAACCACGACAGGTTGCCGGGAAATTTCAGTTGGCGCAGGCAGGTTAACATGGGAGATTGCGTCGACATCCACTTCGAAAACCACCGGCGCGCGTGCCAGTTCCAATTGTTGAACCCATTGCGGATGCACTTCGCCGAGCCAGCCAATTGGCTGGCTGCCCAGCAGCAAGCGGGCACTGCGCCCCGGATGCAAGGCCGGATGAGTCGCCACCTGGCAAACCAGTTCGTGTGCCCGGCTTCCCATTAACGCTTCAAGGTCACTTTTTACATCGTAGAAATCAACGGCCCGGTCGGGTACGCCCCATTGCTCGGACATGGCCGGCCCCCAGGCCGCTGCCGCCAGGCGTTGCGGTTGCCTTACCCCTTGAACCGCCAGATCGCCTTCCTTGACCGCAGGATCACGTTCAAATACCCGGCCCAACTCGAAAATCCGGACACGTGACTGCTTGCGATTGGCGTTGTGTACGATATTTGCCAGCAAACCCCCGATCAAACTGGAACGCATCACGGCCAACTGGCTGGCAATGGGGTTCAACAGGCGAATCGGATCACTGTTCGCACAATAATTCGTTTCCCACGCTTGCTCAACGAATGAAAAATTGATCACTTCCTGATAATCGCGCAAAGCCATGATCGCCCGAAGGGCATGAGGGCCTTTCAAGGTTTCCTCAGGCATTGTCATGATGGCGGGCGCAACCGGAGCCAAATCAGGAATGCGTTCAAACCCGTAAACACGCGCAACCTCCTCGATCAGATCTTCTTCAATGATCAAATCGAATCGATAGCTTGGCGGGGTCACCTTGAACACACCGTTTTCCAGTTGATAAGGCAAGCTCAGCCGGGTAAAGATTTCGCCAATTTCCTGTTCGGAAACATCGATACCCAATACAAGCCGACAACGATCGACACGCAAATCCACGACAGGCCGATCAGGCAAATTAATAATCTGGTCGTCGAGCGGGCCGGCCTGCCCGCCACAAATATCCAGTATCAATTGCGTCATGCGTTCGAGATCTTGTGGAATATTCGCAAAATCAACACCGCGTTCAAAACGATGACTGGCTTCGGAACTGAACTTGAAGCGCCGGGCCCGACCCATAATTGCCTCAGGCCACCAAAAGGCGCCCTCAAGGTAAATATCGGTGGTATCAAGCGTTACCGCACTGGCCTCGCCGCCCATAATGCCAGCCAGGCTCTCAAGTTCGCTGCCCGATGCGATAACACCGACATCCGGTTGCAGCGTAATGGTTTGGCCATTCAGCAGCTCGAGCTGCTCACCCTCTTTGCCCCAGCGCACTGTTAAACCATGATTCACCTTGGCCAGATCAAAGACGTGCGTCGGGCGCCCCAACTCGAGCATGACGTAGTTGGAAATGTCGACCAAAGCCGAAATAGAGCGTTGACCGCAACGTTCCAGACGTGCGCGCATCCAATCGGGGGTTTTGGCTTTGGCATTGACGCCCCGGATAACGCGACCGGCAAATCGACCGCAGAGGTCGGGCGCGTTGACCTCAACCGGCAAGTGATCATTAATGGTAACGGCCACTGGCTCCGCACGCGGCAGATGCAAAGTAACGCCGTTCAGCGCGGCGACCTCACGCGCAACGCCCAGAATCGACAGGCAATCGGCCCTGTTCGGGGTGAGTTTCAGCGTAAATACCGTGTCATCAAGACTGAGCGCTTCCCGGATCGATTGTCCTGCCGGCAGGCCTTGATCGAGCTCGAGCAAGCCGGCATGATCTTCCGACAACCCCAGCTCGCGAGCCGAGCACAACATGCCGAATGACTCGACCCCACGCATTTTCGCCTTGCCGATTTTCATGCCATCGGGCAGCCTGGCACCAATGCGCGCAAACGGCACGGTTAAGCCGGCCGCAGCATTTGGGGCGCCGCACACCACCTGAAGCAATTCCCCGGAGCCATCATCCACCTGACATATGCGCAATTTATCGGCGTTGGGATGGGCAGAAATTTCCTTGATATGGGCAACAACGATCTGCTCGAACGGCGGAGCCACCGGGCCAACCTCTTCAACCTCGAGGCCCGCCATGGTGAGTTGATGAGATAACGCATCGGAATCAATGCTCGGATTCACAAAGCTGCGCAACCACGATTCTGGGAATTGCATAATAATGTCTGAAATCGATTAAAGAGTCTGGGAAACCGGGTTCGGGTGCCTTTGCACCCGACACGAATCAAGGCGATGTCAGCGATTAAACTGACGCAGGAAACGCAAATCACCTTCAAAAAACTGACGCAAATCATTCACGCCGTAGCGAAGCATGGTCAAGCGCTCAAGACCTGAGCCAAACGCAAAGCCAATATAACGTTCAGGATCCAGGCCGAAGTTACGAATAACCTGAGGATGAACCTGCCCGGAGCCCGATATTTCCAGCCACTTGCCCTGATTGGGGCCTGATGTAAACATCATGTCGATTTCAGCCGAGGGCTCGGTAAACGGGAAGAACGACGGGCGAAAACGAACTGAGAGATCGTCGGTTTCAAAAAAGGCCCGCAGAAAATTGGTGTAGACCCCTTTCAGGTCGGCAAAAGAAATGTTCTCGGCGACCCATAACCCTTCCACCTGGTGAAACATCGGTGAATGCGTTGCGTCGCTGTCAACCCGATAGGTGCGGCCAGGCGCGATCACTTTGATGGGGGGGCTATGCATGCGTGCATAACGCACCTGCATGGGACTGGTATGCGTGCGCAACAACATGGGCAAGCCCTTGCTGTCGTTCATGTCGACATAAAAAGTATCCTGCATGGAACGGGCCGGATGGTTCTCCGGGTTATTCAGCGCGGTGAAGTTTGTCCAGTCATCTTCAATTTCCGGCCCATCGGCCACATCGAATCCGATGGAGCGAAAAATGGCTTCGACACGCTGCCATGTTTGAATAACGGGATGAATCCCGCCTGTTGCGTAGCCCCGGCCGGGCAAGGTGACATCGATCGTTTCCGATGCCAGCCGACGTTGAAGTTGCGCCTGCACCAGTTGCTGCCGACGCTCGGTCAGCAAGGATTCAATCTGCTGCTTGAGCTGGTTAATACGCGCGCCTTCGGTTTTCTTCTCGGCCGGCTCCAACTTGGCCAGCCCTTTCAGCATGGAAGTGAGCAAGCCTTGCTTGCCAATAAAACGGGCTTTTGCGTTCTCCAGCGCATTGGCATCGGTTGCCTGCTGAAACGCCTCGGTTGCCTGAGCGATCAGGTCTTCATCGGACGAAGTCATGGGTTAATCGTTTTTCCAAATGCAAACGGAGCCCGACCGAGCCCCGTTCTAGTGCAATACCGTTGACGTAAAAGCTTACGAAGCCAAAGCAGCTTTTGCCTGTTGAACCACAGCGGCAAAACCCGCTTTGTCGTTCACAGCCATGTCGGCCAAAACCTTGCGGTCGAGATCGATGGATGCTTTTTTTGTACCGGCGATAAACACGCTGTAGGATACACCAAGTTCACGGCATGCCGCATTGATACGAGTGATCCATAGCGCGCGGAAAGTACGCTTCTTGTTGCGACGGTCGCGGTAGGCATATTGGCCTGCACGCATGACCGCTTGCTTGGCAACCCGGAATACATTACCGCGGCGACCGCGATAACCTTTGGCTGCTTTAAGAACTTTTTTGTGACGAGCGCGGGCGGTAACGCCGCGTTTTACGCGTGGCATAGTTAATCTCCGTTAATTCAAGCGTAGGGCAGCATGCTGCGAACAGACGCAACATCAGACTTGTGAACCGCAGTGGAACCGCGCAATTGGCGCTTGCTCTTAGTGGTTTTCTTGGTAAGGATGTGGCGTTTGAACGCCTGACCGCGCTTGATGGAACCGCTACCGCGAACCTGGAAACGCTTGGCTGCGCCCCGTTTGGTTTTCATTTTTGGCATGTTAAACCCTGTAATTTATGACTGCAGGTGCCGGAAAAACCGAACTTCTTTGCTGCTACCCTGCCTGCTGACAGACCCCGGTTCCAAAAATACCGGGAATGCCGAACACACTGGCGGCACCGCAAACCCACGAGCCATTTATTTAATAAATGCTTGGAAACTGCTTCTGCAAAAATTTGCAAAGCCCTTGATTATAGAATGTTTTTTAGCTTGCGTCTACCAAGCTTGACGAAACTGAACTGCCTCGGCGACGTGCGACCCATTGACATGCTGGCTTCCAGCCAAATCAGCCACAGTGCGGGCAACCCGCATTAGCCGATGCATGACCCGTGCCGACCATCCCCACTGCTGTGCGCCTTGCGAAAGCATGGCGTAGGCCTCGCCGCTGAGATCGACATATTTGAGCAGCTCACTCGCCTGCAGTTTTGCGTTCACAACACCCTGGCGCTGCAATTGGCGGGCACGAGCCTGGACCACGCGTGCTTTGACTTGCTCCGATGTCTCCCCTTCGGGCAAGTCAAGCCATCCCTTGGGCACCGGAGCAACACTGATCTGCAAATCGAGACGATCCAGAAAAGGACCTGACAATCTTGAACGATACTGCTCGACCCGTTCCGGCGTGCAACGACAAACATGTGATGGATGCCCCGCCCAACCGCACGGGCAGGGATTCATGGCCGCCACCAGTTGAAAACTGGCCGGAAAACGCACCGCATAGCGCGCCCGCGATATAGTGACATGGGCCGTTTCCAAAGGTTCACGAAGCGACTCAATAACGCGACGCTCGAACTCAGGCAACTCATCAAGAAACAGTACACCATGATGAGCACGCGTGATCTCCCCGGGCCTCGGTACCGCGCCGCCGCCAATCAATGCCGGCACAGACGTACTATGATGTGGCGCACGAAAAGGCGCAACGGTACTCAAAAAAAGTCCGGCCTTATCGCGTGCCCGCAGCGCGGCAACCTCAAGTACCTGGTAACGCGAAAGTTCAGGCAACAAGCCAGGAAGGCGACTGGCCAACATGCTTTTACCTGTACCCGGCGCGCCCACCATCAGCAAACTGTGACTGCCTGCCGCCGCCACTTCCAATGCTCTTTTTGCAAACGTTTGCCCCCTGACATCGGCAAGACACTCAACACCAACCGTTGAACCCATGTTGATGGGGGCAGCCGCCGAAGCAACCGGAACCCACGGCTGCCCACCCGCCAGACAGGCAACAACCTGACTCAGCGAATGCACACCGTAAATCTGAACATCGGGAACAACGGCAGCAAGCCTGGCACTATCGTCCCCCATAACCAGACACGCTGCGGGGTACTGACGCGCAATCGACAAGGCAACTGACAGGGGATCATTAATAGGGGGCACCTCGCCTGTTAAAGAGAGGTTGCCGACAAAGACCCAGCCTTTAATATCCACCGGCTTGTCCGGGTGGCCAAGCTCGTTGGAGGTTGCGACTTGCCCCGAAGCCATCAAAATACCCAGGGCAATAGGCAGATCGAACCAGCATGCCGCCTTGGGCAAATCGGCCGGCGCCAAATTAACCGTAATTCGCCCTGCGGGAAAGTCGAACCCGCTGCTGACAATCGCCGCACGAACACGTTCCCGGCTTTCCCTGACACCCGTATCGGGAAGCCCCACAATTGAAAAAGTGGGCAAACCGCTGCCCACATGAACCTCCACCCGAACGGCTACCGACTCCACACCCACCGTGGCCCGACTTTCAACGATCGCCAGCGACATACCCTTCCCCTGAAAAACCATGGCGGGAGTATGCGCTGCACGCGCCAAACAAAGCGTGTCAGGCAGACAAAAACAACAACCGCAGAACTACGAGCCTTGTTCTTGCTCAAGTTCGCGAACACGGGCCTCCAACTCGCCCAGACGAACTAAAGCGCGCTCAAGAACTGCTGCCTGAGTATCGAACTCTTCTCGTGTCACCAGATCCAGGCGCGAAAACGTTTGCGTCATCATGGCACGCACATTGCGCTCGATATCAGCGGCAGGACTATTTTTGATTAAGTCAGACATGTTCTTCTGCAGATCTTCCATCCAGTCGCTACGCTTGGTCATTATCCTCTCCTGATATTGATATCCCGTCAGTGTAATGAAAAAGAGCGCCGATTGGCGCCCTTGATCTGGTATTACCAAGTACTAACCCGATTACTGTCCTGCCTGCTGCTCAGCCTCAGGGGAATTTTCAGGCGGCTTGCCTTCATCCAGTGTGTCCTGAATCGCTTCATTTGCGTCGCGGGCACCCTCTTTGATCGCTTCACCGGCACGATTTGCGGCATCCACTGCGTCGTCACGAACCTCTGCAGCCTTGTCGGCAATCTCGTCCTGGGTCGATTCGGTATCGTTGTCCATTTCAGAAGAGGAACCCATTTGAGCAGGCGGCGCCGACTCAGCTTGTGGCTGGGTTGGTGTAGGCGACGTCATTGGAGTCGACTCCATTGTGCTGCCAGAGGAAGATACCGCTGGCGCAGTGGTGTCTTCTTCATTCGAACATGCCGCCAGCACAGACACTGAAGCCACTAACGCTAACGCAGCATATCGGGTTTTATACGTCTTCATAAAAACTCCTTGTTGTTATTAACGGGTTTAACGCCGCAAAAATGGAAAACACTAATATCAATAGCTGTTGCCACCTGACGAGGATTGGCCTTCCTGAGGTGCAGGTGCGGGTGCAGGTGCGGGTGACGGCGCAGGTGTTGCAGCTCCGTCGGGTTGACTCATGGCTCCACCACCTCCGGGCGGAGGTCCAGCCATTTCATCCTCATTGGAGCAGGCGCCTAAAGCGGTTGCGGAAATCAACAAGAATGCCGCAGCAAATGATTTATATTGCGTCTTCATGGTATTACCTCCCTACTTCTGTTTAACCCACTCGCCTGATGAGCCTTCCAACCTCAACTCATCTGATGAGTTCGCAGTTACAAGTCTAACGAGTCAAAAGCCTCACAGGCTCAATTAGTGTAAACCCTGATTACACATAAAACGGTCGCGCAGCGTTCACAATACGCCGCAAGCCGCATGAATCGGCGTCTATGGCTTAATCAACGGCAAATAGAAAAGCAATAAACAGACACAAATCCTGCGTCCCATTCATCTTCGGTTACTTTTTATTTGCGCATTCAGGAAAAGGACCACCCGTTCGCACCAAAAAAAACCGGTTCGCTCCAAGTCGGTGCAAACCTGGGGCACCGCCCTTATCAATATGGTGCAAGATCATATAAGGCGCGCCGAACAACAAACCAAGGCAACTTAAAAACCTGGCATGGTTATTGCTTGATGATGTGTGATTGTCCTCTAAAAGGAAAAACACCATGAAGCTAGTTACTGCAATCATCAAACCGTTCAAGCTGGATGAAGTGCGTGAAGCACTCGCCGGCGTGGGCATCCAAGGCATGACCGTAAGTGAAGTAAAAGGTTTCGGCCGGCAAAAAGGCCATACAGAGCTTTACCGCGGGGCGGAGTACACCGTCGACTTTCTACCAAAACTCAGAATCGAACTGGCCGTCACCGACGCGTTGGTCGAGCAGGCCATCGAAGCCCTTTGCCAGGCGGCACATACAGGAAAAATAGGCGACGGCAAGATTTTCGTTACGCCGATCGAGCAAGTCATTCGTATCCGTACCAGCGAAACCGGCGATGCCGCTATCTAGGAGCCAAAAAAATGAATGCAGCTGATTTTGTTTGGGTGACCGTATCCACCCTGCTTGTCTTGATGATGGTTGTTCCGGGCCTTGCCTTATTTTACGGTGGCCTGGTTCGATCCAAAAATGTTTTGTCTGTCCTGGCACAAGTCTTGTGCACTTTTTCATTAGCGATCGTCGTGTGGTTTGTTTACGGCTACTCATTGGCCTTTACAGACAACAATGCATTTTTCGGTGACTTCTCCCGCGTATTCCTGAGCGGTATCGCCAACTTCGCTACCGGCGAATATGCGCTGTCCGGTAGTATTCCGGAAATCAGTTTTGCCGCTTTTCAGGCAACTTTTGCCGGGATTACCTGCGCACTGATTGTGGGCGGTTTTGCCGAGCGCGTCCGCTTTTCAGCGGTGTTGGTGTTCACGCTGATATGGGTGACCTTTGCCTACCTGCCCATTGCACACATGGTATGGGCTCCCGGCGGCTTCCTGTTCGAGCGCGGCGCGCTGGATTTTGCAGGTGGCACGGTTGTACATATTAATGCCGGTGTGGCCGGGCTTGTCGGTGCCTATTACCTGGGACCACGCCTCGGTTACGGCCGTGAAGCCATGCCTCCTCACAACCTGCCTATGACCATGATTGGTGCGTCACTGCTGTGGGTAGGCTGGTTCGGCTTTAACGCGGGTTCAGCGCTGGGCGCCAATGAAACCGCTGCCCTGGCATTCTTCAATACACTTATTGCAACCGCCGCTGCTGTCATGGCCTGGCTGTTTACAGAATGGTGCGTCAAAGGCAAACCATCCCTGCTGGGTGCTGTTTCTGGCGCTATTGCCGGCCTGGTCGGCGTGACACCCGCAGCCGGTCTGGTCGGCCCATTCGGGGCACTCATCATTGGCGTTGTGTCCGGTATCGTTTGCGTTTGGGGTGTAAATGGCTTGAAACGCATGCTTAAAGCCGACGACTCACTCGACGTATTTGGTATCCATGGCGTGGCCGGTATCATTGGTGCAATCCTGACCGGCGCCTTCAACGCTCAAATACTGGGTGGACCAGGCCTGGCAAGTGCCGCCGAAATTTTCCCGCAGTTGTGGATTCAGGTTGAGGGCGTCCTGATTACCATTGTCTGGACCGGGGTTGTGTCATGGGTTGCCTACTTCATTGCAGACAAGCTTTGCGGACTGCGCGTCAGCAACGAGGAAGAACGTGAAGGTCTGGATATCAGCACCCACGGGGAAACGGCTTATCAGCGTTAACCTGCCAGATCATCCAGATTAATGCGCTCGGCCCGGTTCAGGGCCGACGCAACCTTAACCCGAAGTGCGTTAGTGTGTGACTGACGCACTTCTTTTTTTACGTCGAGCAATTGTTGAGGGTGCATGGAAAATTCGCGTAGACCCAAACCAAGCAACATACGCGTTACCTGGGCGTCGCCCGCCATTTCGCCGCAAACCGCTACCGATTTCCCATAACGCTGCGCCGCATTGATTGTGTGGGAAATCAACCGCAAAACCGCCGGATGCATGGGGTCGTAAAGATCAGCAACATCGTTGTCGCCGCGGTCGATAGCCAACGTATATTGAATCAGATCATTGGTCCCGATCGACAGGAAGTCCAACTGCTCGACAAACGGTTCGATGGCAATGGCGATGGCAGGAATTTCCACCATTGCCCCCACTTCAATATTTCGGTCGAAGAAAAGGTCTCGCGATTCCAGATTCTGGCAGGCCTCGGCAATGGCTTGCCGCACCGCACGTACCTCGTGCAAATGGGCAATCATGGGAACCAGAATTCTGAGTTTTCCATGCGCCGATGCACGCAACAATGCGCGCAACTGTGTTTGAAATATTTCCGGATGCGCCAGGCAATAACGAATGGCGCGCAAGCCTAAGGCCGGGTTGGTTGCAACGGTCGCATCGCCATCGAGCGTTTTATCAGCGCCAATATCCAAAGTGCGGATCGTAACCGGACGCCCTTGCATGGCTTTCACCACGGTAGCGTATGCTTCGTACTGCTCTTCTTCACCCGGCAGGTCACGCCGACCCATGAACAGAAACTCGCTACGAAACAAACCAATACCGTCGGCACCGGCAGCCAAGGCCTGCTCGGCCTCTTCAGGCAGCTCGATATTGGCTTCCAGCTTAACCTGAACACCATCAAGCGTAACGGCTTCGGCGTCTTTCAAACGACCGAGTTCTGCCCGGTCGTCGGCATAAACAGCCTGGCGCCGACGATACTCCTGAAGCACGAAATCGGGTGGATTGACCAGCACCGCCCCACTCATGCCGTCGACAATAAGCAGGTCACCATCGCGAACAAGCGCGCGGATATTGCCCATACCGACAACAGCCGGCACATTCATGCTGCGCGCAACAATCGCCGTATGCGAAGTGGGGCCGCCCAGATCGGTTAGAAATGCGCCAAATCGGGCACCGCGCAGGCGGAGCATATCGGCAGGTGAAATATCCCGGGCCACAACAATAAGCTCACCGGAATAGCCTGAATCAAACTGGGGCAACGCCACCGGCGTACCCGACAACACCCGAAGTACCCGCTCGATGACCTGGCGAATGTCGGTGCCGCGCTCACGCAGATACTCATCTTCCATGGCAGCGAACTGCTCGCCCAGCGCTTGACCCTGTGTCGTCAACGCCCACTCGGCGTTGTAGTGACGCTCGATAATGAGATTGCAGGCCTGCTCCGACAACATGCGATCATCAAGCAGCATACTGTGCACGGTAAGCAACGCACCCATTTCCCGTGGCGCATCGTCGGGTAAATTCGCCACCATATACTGCAGTTCATCGCGCGCCTGGGCCAGCGCCGCTTTCAATCTGGCACACTCTTCATCAACCGCGTCGGGCTGGATACGATAGTGAACCACCTCCAGGGCCGCTGCGCCCATGACTGCGGCGCGCCCGATGGCATAACCCTTCACCACACCTTGCCCGCGAAGACAAAGCATGGAACTAAACCTGTAAGGTACGGCAGACGCAGCGACGGTCATGAGTCGTATTACTCGGCTTCACCAAATTTATCATTAAACAGCTGACGCACTTCTTCGAGCGCCACCTCAGCTTGAGGCCCCTCGGCGTCAACGGTAACGTTGACTCCCAGCCCTGCCGCCAGCATCATGACGCCCATTATGCTCTTGGCGTTAACGCGTTGTGAACCACGCGCTATAAAAATTTGTGTATCAGTGTAACGAGAGGCCAACTGCGTAAGCTTGGCTGCAGCACGGGCGTGCAAACCAAGTTTGTTGGTAATAGTAATTTCGATTGAAGGCATATTAATTTCTTGTTGTATTTGAAGTGGCTGCAGCACGCCCAGGAACATCCAAGGCGTTAAGGCGTGCAACAGGCACTTACGATCCCCTTGGCGCCACTTGCGCGCACCAACTCCACCAATTGCTGAAGGTTATCACGTGGTCCGGTAAGGGCCTTGATGATCATACACAAATTCGTCCCGGTTACCAGCTCCACCCGACCGCCTTGCGCCTGCGTCGACTCAACTGCCTTACGCGCAATATTAAAGGGCGTGGCACCAAAAATATCTGTCAAAACCAAGGTTGCCGGCGCTTGAGCAAGCGTTGCCTGCAATTGAGTTACCTTTTCCTCCGGCAAGTCGGCCGGCGTAATATCCATAAGTACAATATCCGGCTCACAACCCAGGACATGCCCGGCACAATGCACAAAAGCGCTCCCCAGTGGCTGATGCATGACCAGAACAACTTGCACCATGTTACCCCCTTACCGCCTGCTCCAGCGCCTGAGCAAAACAGTCGGCCACGTCAAAATCAGTTTGCTCGGTAATTTCCACAAAACACGTAGGACTGGTGACGTTCACTTCAGTAAGATAGTTGCCGATTACGTCCAAACCCACCAACAGAAGCCCTCGTTCACGCACTTTTGGTCCGATTGATTCAGCAATATGGCGGTCTTGTTCGGTTAGTGGTTGTGCCACGCCCCGACCGCCTGCGGCCAGGTTACCCCTGGTTTCGCCTGCTTGCGGAATACGCGCCAACGCGTAAGGCACAGGTTCGCCGTTAATCAGCAAAATGCGTTTATCGCCCTGCTTTATTTCGGGGATATAACGCTGAGCCATGATTGTACGGGTGCCGTTATCAGTCAGTGTTTCCAGGATCGCGCCAAGATTCGCCCCGTCGGCGCGAACATGAAAAATACCTGTTCCACCCATGCCGTCGAGGGGTTTGAAAATCACTTCTTGATACCGGGCATGAAATGCGCGTAACCGCGCCATGTTTCGACTGACCAGCGTTGGAGAAGTAAATTCTGCGAATTCGGTAATGGCAAGCTTCTCGGGATGATTCCGAATCGCCTCACCCGCATTGAACACGCGGGCACCTTGTGCCTGCGCAAAATCGAGTAAATGAGTGGCGTACACATACTCCATGTCGAACGGGGGATCTTTGCGCATTACAACTGCGTCATAGTGCGACAACGCAGTCTCAAGCGGATCACCAAGCGTTTCCCACCAGCCCTGCTCATGCAGGTCGGCAGACTGAGCCAGATCAATCGCTTGCCCAACGACCTTGACCTTACCTTCATCAATGTACAAATCGCCTTGCAAGGCCACACTGATTGCGTGGCCGCGTTTGCACAAGGCACGCATCATGGCAACCGAAGAATCTTTATAGGCCTTCAGCGAGGGCAAGGGGTCAATAATGAATAGTATGTGCATAACGACCTGCGAAAACTATCCCCACCAGGCAACCCTGGTGGGGATAGATAAGAAAACAAACATCAGGAGGCCGACTCGCCCTTACCCACAGGTTTCTTGCGCGGCGCCAATACCATTACCATTTGCCGCCCTTCCAGCTTGGGCATAGCCTCAACCTGAACAAGCTCACTAAGGTCGTCACGAACACGCTCCAATACGCGCATGCCCAATTCCTGATGAGCCATTTCGCGACCGCGGAAGCGCAACGTAACCTTGGCTTTGTCGCCGTCTTCAATAAAACGACGCAGATTACGCAATTTAACCTGATAATCGCCCTCATCGGTACCCGGACGGAACTTCACTTCCTTAACCTGGATGACTTTCTGCTTGGCCTTGGCTTCAGCCTGTTTTTTCTGTTCTTGGTACTTGAATTTGCCATAGTCCATTAAACGACAAACAGGCGGCGCAGCATTCGGCGCGATTTCAACTAAATCTACTTCATTATCTTCAGCGAGCCCAAGTGCTTCAGCCAGCTTGACGATACCCAGCTGATCACCGTCGATGCCGATTAAACGTACCTCTGTGGCACGGATTTCGCCATTGATGCGATGGGATTTATCGGTTGCGATATCTAAAACTCCTATAAATAATTAATGACTTTGCCCGACATTGCGGCGCTGCTGGAGGTCTTCGTGCAAACGGTCTGTGAAGTCGTTCACGCTCATAACACCCAGATCAATGCCACCCCGGCTGCGTACAGCAACAGTCCCGGCTTCGCGTTCCTTTTCGCCAACCACCAGGATGTAGGGCATTTTTTTCAAACTATACTCTCTGATTTTACGGTTGATTTTTTCACCGCGCAAATCTGCACTGGCTCTAAACCCTTGTTTTTTCAGCTTTTGAGCAATTTCGGCCGCGTAATCGGCAGAACCTTCGGAAATACAACACACCACAGCCTGCTCAGGCGCAAGCCAGGGAGGCAAGGCACCAGCGTGGTTTTCGATCAGAATACCGATAAAACGCTCGAAGGAACCCAGTATGGCCCGATGCAGCATGACCGGCGTTTTGCGCTGATCGTTCGCATCGACGTATTCGGCACCCAAACGTTCCGGCATCGAAAAATCAACCTGAATCGTGCCGCACTGCCAATGACGGCCAATGGCATCGGTTAGTGTGTATTCAATTTTCGGGCCATAAAATGCACCCTCGCCTTCGCTGACCTCGTATTCACAATCGGTACGCCGAAGGCTTTCCATTAGCGCCTGCTCCGCCTTATCCCATACTTCGTCCGAGCCAATGCGCTTTTCCGGTCGGGTTGCCACTTTGTACAGAATTTTCGTAAAACCGAAATCGGTATACACTTTCTGCAACAAAGCCGTGAATGCCGCACATTCGTCTTGCAACTGATCCTCAGTACAAAAAATGTGGCCGTCGTCCTGGGTAAACCCCCGTACACGCATCATGCCGTGCAAAGACCCGGATGGTTCGTTTCGGTGGCACTGACCAAACTCACCATAACGAATGGGCAATTCGCGATATGAATGCAACCCGGCATTGAAAATCTGCACATGCCCAGGGCAATTCATGGGCTTCAAACCATAAGTGCGGCTCTCCGACTCCGTGGTGAACATGTTTTCGGCGTAGTTATCCCAATGACCGGTTTTTTTCCAAAGGGACAGATCCAGTATTTGCGGCGCCTTGACTTCCTGATAACCGTTGTCGCGGTATACGGCACGCATATATTGCTCAACCTGCTGCCAGACTGTCCAGCCTTTCGGATGCCAGAAAATCAGCCCGGGCGCCTCATCTTGAAAATGGAAGAAATCGAGCTCACGACCCAATTTTCGGTGATCGCGTTTTTCCGCCTCTTCCAGCATATGCAAATACGCGGCCTGATCTTCCTTGGTGGCCCAGGCAGTGCCATAAATACGCTGCAGCATTTCATTGCTGCTGTCGCCGCGCCAATACGCGCCGGCCACTTTGGTTAACTTGAAAACCTTGAGTTTTCCGGTGGTGGGCACGTGCGGGCCCCGGCAAAGATCGATGAAATCGCCTTCGCGATACAGGCTGATGCGCTCATTCGACGGAATAGAGGCGATGATCTGGGCTTTGTATTGCTCACCAATGCCGTTGAAATACTCAACAGCGTCATCACGCTTCCATTCTTCGCGAGTGACCACTTCATCCTTCCTGGCCAACTCCACCATTTTCTTTTCAATGGCTTCCAGGTCTTCCGGCGTGAACGGCCGCTTGTAGGAAAAATCGTAATAAAAACCGTTGTCGATAACCGGACCAATGGTAACTTGCGCCTCGGGAAACAAGCTTTTTACAGCATAGGCCAGCAGGTGGGCGGTGGAATGTCGGATAACCTCCAACCCCTCTGTGTCCTTGGCTGTAACGATGGCCAGCTGCGCGTTCTGATCGATAACGTAGCTGGTATCAACCAACTTGGCTTCCTGCCCCTCAAGCGAGACCTTACCGGCCAGCGCAGCCTTACCCAGCCCTGTTCCTATGGAAAAGGCAACGTCGTTTACAGACACCGGGCCGGGATACTCACGCTGAGATCCATCGGGCAGCGTAATTTGAACCATATTGCTTCCTGACATTAACAAGCGCACTGATACGCATCGATACTGCATACATTGCGACAAAAAACGCGGCACTTGCCGCGTTTCCAAACAAAACATTAGCCCACCTAGTGTAACATTGAATACCTGAAACCCGCTTTGACACAAAGCCGTAATTCAGGCTATTATTGCGTTCTTCTTTAAAGGCGGTTAGCTCAGTTGGTTAGAGCGCTACGTTGACATCGTAGAGGTCGCTGGTTCGAATCCAGTACTGCCTACCAATCAATCCCCACTCCCAGTAGCAGACAGACGGTTCCAAATTCCGTCAATCACGACGCTATTGTCAGTCATTCCTTGCTCTTCCTTCATTCAGTCCCCCCTCAATAGCTTTTAATAACTTTTAATACAGTCTAAACTTTTGAGGCATGCATGGAGACATGATAACTTATGCCAGCGGGAACCCCCCTCGCCGATAGACGCTGAAAAGCGCTAATTTTTTTACCTATAGGTAACAGATAATGACAAAAATTAAGAAAATGATAGGTTTATCACTAACAATCAGCCTATTTGGCTGCGCTTCCTCCGCCGACAAAATTGCGCCCTCATATGTCTCACCGCTGCAATACCAAAATTACGATTGCGAACAATTGGCAAGTGAGGCCAGCAGGGTTCATGCGGCAGCAGTAGCCAACGGCGCCCAATTGAATGACGCGGCCAGCAACGATGCTGGCATAACGGCCGCCGGGGCAATTCTTTTTTGGCCGGCTTTATTTTTCTTGGGTGGAAACGAACAGAAAGAAGCCGAATACGCAAAATTACGCGGTGAATACGAGGCAATTGAGAAAGCTGCCATACAGAAAAAATGCGACGACCGTTTTGAGCCGGAGCAGCCCATTATCCCAGTAAAAGAAGTCACCATCCCCGACGAGCCGCAGGCAGTTGGGGGGTAACTGTTTGCCCTATAAGTAACAAAAATTTAGTTTGATGTAGTTTTATAAGGATTCGAATATGGCTATAAAAAAATCTTTTTGGGTTGCTGCTTCAGCTTTGATTTTATCCGGATGCGCTGGGTCAGCTGTATATCAACAGCCAGAAACATATCAACCTGGATCGAACGAAAAAGTAATAGACAGGCCGCTTGACGACGTATGGGCTAGCTCAGTTCCAGCATTAGGCAAACAGTTTTTTGATATTAACAACATCGATAGATCCTCAGGGCTGATTAACATCAGTTACAGTGGAAATCCCGAGGAATACATTGATTGCGGTCGAATTGACTCACAGGTTTTCAACCTTCGGGGAAAGCGCCACTATAATTTCGCAGCATCATCCCCTTCTGTACGATATGAGATTATGGAGCGCGGAAATCTATTTATCGTCGATCGCAAACAATCTCTCAACGGGCGGATTAACCTGATATTTGAAGCCATCAACAAAAAAGAAACTCGCGTCACAGCCAACACGAAATATGTCTTGAATCGATTAATAAACATAATACCCATAGCTGCTGGCTCCCCGCGAACTGTAACCGATTCCATAACCTTCAACTCGAATTCGGGCGCTGCGTTTACGCAAGGAACGCGCTGCGTCTCAACAGGCAAATTAGAAAAAGAAGTGCTGTCAATGATCCAATAACCTGAAATACTTGAGGCGCTCAACTAGCCCTAGGTGTGAAGCAAGAACTTTAGGAAAAAATGAAAATGAATCGCACATTTTTAATCTGCCTCTTCGGCTTGGCGGCTACTTCAGCCAAAGCTGATATGTTCGAACCCTCGCACATATGCAACAAACCATACAAACCATTTGAGTTCGCGAGCCAGTGGGAACTTGATTCATTTAATGACGAAGTGCGCCAATACAAGCAGTGCATTGCCAATTTCGTTGACGAGCAGAACGAAGCAGTGGCAAACCATCAAAGAGCGGCAGAGCAAGCTATTGACGAATGGAACAACTTTGTGAACTACGAGCTAAACTAGAAAGTGCAGTAGTATCTCCCTTTAATACATCTCGGGGGAAAACGGTGCTCAAACAAACAGCCCCGGTATTCCTCCCTATTCCCGAACCTGCGCCACAGCCTGCATGAAGGCGCGGATCTTGCTGGCACATTTAACCCCGCCAGAACTTTCCACGCCACTACTGACGTCGACGGCAAACGGCTGCGCACGCTGGATAGCCGCCCCGACGGTATCCGAATTCAAGCCGCCGGCCAATACCACCGCACGCGAGCCACTATTGGCCCTGACGGCTTCCAAAAGCCCTAAATCAAACTGTTTCCCGCTACCGCCATACCCATCGCTATAGCTGTCGAACAACCATGCGCTGGCCGAATCATATCGGCGGCACGTGTCCAGTACCGCCTGCGGCGTATCCAGCCCTGGCGCACCCACCCGAAACGCTTTCATATATCGATGCCGATACTGCTCGCACGCTTCGGGGCTTTCATCGCCGTGGAACTGCAGAATATCAGGTTGTACCTCGTCGATAATGTGCTTGACCTGCTCACTTGAAGCATTCACGAAAAGCGCAACAACGCTTACCATCGCAGGTACCTGACTGCGCAAAAGCCGTGCGTTTTCAGGCGACACATAACGACTGCTGGGAGGATAAAATACAAGGCCAACCGCATCGGCCCCTGCTGCAACGGCGGCACTGACATCCTCGGCCCGAGTTAAACCACATATCTTCACGCGTGTACGAGTTGTGTTCATAAACTGCCCATTAACAACTAAGATTTTTCACAAAGAAAGCCGAAGTGAAGCTTGAAATTCTCCTGCGCCGACAATTGCGGCAGGTTAAAAGAGGCCGGATAGTCGACCCGGGCAAAATAGAGGCCATCAGCCGAGAACGTAGGTGGCGCAAAACAACGATCTTTTTGGTGAAGCAAAGTGGTGACTGCGTCGGGACTCATGCGGCCCAGCCCCGCGTAAATCAGCGTGCCCATTAAATTGCGAACCATATGGTGCAAAAAAGCGTTCGCCTTGAATGTGAAGATGTAGTAAACACCATGTTGCTCAATGTCGATCTGTTGTAAGTCACGAACCGGGCTGGCGGCCTGGCACTCCGAGGCACGAAAACTGCTGAAGTCATGTTTGCCCGAAAGACGCACTGCGGCTTCTTTCATTAACGACAGGCTCAAAGGATAATACATCCAGCCAACCCGGCGATGTACCAGGGGCGAACGAATCCGGTCATTGCGAACAATATAAATATAGGTGCGTGCCGTGGCCGAGAACCGGGCATGAAAATCATCGCTAACCGGCTTAACCCAGGTTACGGAAATGCTTGACGGCAGCATGCTGTTCAACGCCCTTGTCCAGGACTCAAGTGAACGATCAACCGACGTATCAAAATGCACGACTTGCTCAAGCGCATGCACCCCGGCATCAGTGCGCCCCGAACACACGACGCGCGCCGATTCGCCGGTAAATTGATGCACTGCCCGCTGAAAGTGGTCTTGCACTGTCTGACCATGAGGCTGGCTTTGCCAGCCATGCCAAGGTGAGCCATCGTACGACACACCCAATGCCAATCGAGTCATACCTTATCTGCGTTTTTCCGGTGGCCCGCTATCCGACGAATCGTCGAGATCAAGGTTAATGCTTTGCAAACGCTCACGCACCATTTCTTCTGTAATGGCGGCGTCGGAATCATCGTCACGTTCGGCCCCTACGCGACGCAACAACCAGGCCAGTATTAAAACAATGAGCGCCAGTGCGCCGCTAATAACAATCAGCAAATTATTCATGAACCAGGAAGAAAGTGAATTGGCGTCGTCCCCGGACTCGGCTCCGGAGGCCGTTGTACCGGGCACAGCAGTGCCGGAGGAGGTGGCGTTGGCAGACTCAGAACCGGAGACTGAGGGTGCGTTTGCCTCCAACGCTATCGATGGCCCTTTTTGATCATTGCTAGTCGCATCAGTACCGCGGTTACCGCCAGATGAACCAGAACCGCCTGCCTGACCTGCCACACGGTCGCTATCAACAGACGCCATGTTGCCTTTTGCGTCAGTGCCCGTCGAAACCGTCTCAGAACCAGCCGTTTCCTCGTCTACGATTTTCTTCAACTGCTCTACAGTTGCCTCTACGGTACGGGCACCCTCGACAACCGCCTCATGTGCCGCGGTACCTTGCTGCTGCAAAGCCTGATTCAAATTTTTGACATTATCCTCAAGTTGATTGACCCGTTCGCGGGCTTCTTCCGTATTGCGTTCAAGTGCGAACTGATCATCGCTACTTGTAGAAGAAACCGGCGCAGCCTGACCATTCACAGCCTGGCCACTTGCCCCCTGATCACCGCTTTGGTTATCGACACTGCCTGGCGAAGACCCTTCTGTTGTCGCTGCCTGCGCCGACTGCAGCACCAGGCGGTCTTGGGTTTGGGAAGCCGGGGCAGGCTCCGACTGAGTCGCAGGCGTTGTCACCTGCCCGCTGTCCGCTGGTTGGGCAATGGCAGGCTCGACACGTGCCACTTCACCGGCCAGTCGCTGGCGGTACTGCGCAAAAGCACTGGCGTGTTTCTGGAAAATATCACGTGCCTCGCGATCAGACAGTGCGGTCAGCTGTTCGCTGCCAGGCACATTCAATGTAGCGCCTGCCTTGATTAAATTGACGTTGTCGTTAATGAACGCTTGCGGGTTCGCCTGCATAACACCAATCATCCATTGGTATACGCTGACACCCGGAACGGCATGGCGACGCGCCAGTGCAAACAAGGTATCACCACGACGAATTTGAATAGTGGCACCAGCCGTATCGGCCGGCGACCCGACCGCACCGGAACCGGATACCGTTACCCCACCACTTGCACGCGCCACTTCAAGATCGGCTGGTGCCAGCAAGCTGACCTGATGTTGTACTTGCCCGGACGACGAACGTACTGCAAGCAGAAGGTCGGCCACATTCGACGACAACGGCTCACTGGAGCGGATGGTGATCAGCTTGGTACCGGGCCTGACACCGTCGACTACGGCAACCTGCATGGTTGCCGGATCAACAGGTGGCGTCAGGCCGGCCTCTTGCCATGCAGGAATCGCAGCCAAAGACACCGAAAGCGAATCACGCTCCTGGTCGGTTAGCGAATGAACCGGCACCTGAATCTGCAAAGGCTGCCCAACAGGGGAAAGCAAACGCGAATGACCAAAACTTATCGCATAAACTGAAGAACTTACAGCGAATGAGGCTAATGCAGCCAAGTACGCCAAACGAACTGCCAGGGGTTTTACAGTTACGCGATAAGAATCATTCATATTAAAGTTCGCCCAGAGTAATACGCAGCATACGACGCAATGGTTCGGCAGCGCCCCAAAGAAGTTGGTCACCTACGGTAAAGGCACTGAGGTACTCTGACCCCATGGACATTTTGCGCAAGCGCCCTACCGGAATATCGAGCGTACCCGTAACCGCAACCGGGGTAAGGTCACGCATGGTGGCCTCTTTCTCGTTGGGTACGACTTTGGCCCATTTGGAGCCATCGCGAATAATATCGGAGATTTCATCCAAGGGCACGTCTTTCTTCAACCGAATCGTTAACGCCTGGCTATGGCAACGCATGGCACCAATTCGGACGCACAAGCCGTCGATACGTGTTGGCTCGGTACCAAATGTTTCGCCACGGCCCAGAATTTTGTTGGTTTCAGCCTCTGCTTTCCATTCTTCGCGAGACACACCATTTCCCAGATCACGGTCGATCCAGGGAATCAGGCTACCGGCCAGGGGTACCTGGAATTGCTCACGAGGCAAACCGGGATCCTTTTGCACTTCAAGCACGCCCCGGTCTATTTCAAGAATGGCCGACGCCGGATCGTCGAGTAACGACTTGACCGACTGATTGATGGTGCCGAACTGGGTGAGCAACTCGCGCATGTGCTGCGCGCCGCCACCCGACGCAGCCTGGTAAGTCATGCTGGTCATCCATTCAACCAGATCTTTGTTGAACAACCCGGCCAAACCCATGAGCATGCAACTAACGGTGCAATTGCCACCCACAAAGTTCTTTACTCCCCGTTTCATTGCCGCATCGATAACGGGCCGATTCACCGGATCGAGCACAATAATGGCATCCTCGGCCATACGCAATGTGCTGGCGGCATCAATCCAAACGCCATCCCACCCGGCATCGCGCAGTTGCCCCTGCACCTTGGTGGTGTAATCGCCGCCTTGAGCCGTTACGATAATGGGTAGCTTCTTGAGCGCCTCGATATCGTAGGCATCCTGCAAAGGCCCGGCACCATCGGCCCAGGCCGGTGCTTTCCCACCCGCGTTGCTGGTTGAAAAAAACACCGGATTGAACAAAGAAAAATCATTTTCGTCGCGCATGCGCTGCATGAGCACTGAGCCCACCATGCCACGCCAACCGACTAAGCCTACTGATTGGGTCATAAAAATCACTGTCTATTTAAGAAACAAGCGATTATTTTAACGCCTTAAGCACGGCATCGCCCATTTCCGACGTAGAAACACGTGTGGTGCCTTCCTCATGGATATCCAGCGTACGCAAACCCTGTTTCAATACCGACTGCACAGCAGCCTCAATTCGAGCAGCCTGCTCATCGGCATTGAGCGAATAACGAAGCATCATGGCGGCCGACAAAATAGTGGCCAAAGGATTGGCAATATTCTGGCCCGCGATATCGGGAGCCGAGCCATGGCTGGGCTCATACAAGCCCTGATTCGACTCATTCAGCGAGGCCGATGGCAACATGCCAATGGAGCCTGTCAGCATTGAGGCCTCGTCGGACAGGATGTCGCCAAACAGATTGCCTGTAACGATAACGTCGAATGCCTTGGGCGCGCGCACCAATTGCATCGCCGCATTATCGACATACATATGAGTCAACTCGACGTCGGGATAAGATTTGGCTACATCAATCATGATGTCGCGCCAAAACTGCGAAGTTTCCAGCACATTGGCCTTATCGACACTGCATAGTTTCTTATTGCGTTTGCGCGCTGCCTGAAACCCCACGTGGGCAATGCGACGTACCTCGGGTTCGGTATAAAGCATTGTGTCGAAGCCTTGCCGTTCGCCTTTAAAGGGCCCTTCCGGCGCCTCGCGCACACCCCGAGGGCTGCCAAAGTAAATATCGCCGGTTAATTCGCGAACAATCAGAATATCCAGACCGGCCACCACCTCCGGCTTTAAAGAAGAGGCATTGGCCAACTCTGCGTACAAAATCGCCGGACGCAAATTAGCGAACAAGCCCAACGCCTTGCGCAAACCCAAAATAGCCTGTTCCGGCCGATGTTCACGCGCAAGGGTGTCATATTTCCAGTCGCCCACTGCGCCGAACAGAATGGCATCGGCACTTTTTGCCAGCTCCAGGGTGGCCGGCGGCAAGGGATGACCATGCTGTGCATAAGCCGCTCCCCCAACAGGTTGCGTTTCAAAAGCCAGGTCAAGATTCAATGCACTTAAAACACGCAGGGCCTGGTCAATAATTTCAGGGCCGATGCCATCACCGGGTAAAACAGCTATCTTTCGGGTCATTCTGGATTCTCTGGGAGTTCTGGTTCAATCTGTATTAAACAAAAAAGCAGCGGCTCAGCCAACACTATTAACTGGGCAGACCTTCGAGCCATGGAAAGCGGGCCAGGCGGTCGGCCTCAAAGGCGCGAATTTTGTCTGCCTTCTGCAGCGTCGTGGCAATATCGTCCAGACCATTAAGCAGGCAATGCTTACGGAACGGCTCAACGTCGAAGCTCAAGGCTTCACCATTGGGTTTGGTAATGGTTTGCGTCTCGAGGTCGACAGTGAGCTGATACCCTGGATTCGCTTGCATCTCACTGAACAACTCGGATACCACCGCCTCCGGCTGCACAATAGGCAACAAACCATTCTTGAAACAGTTGTTGAAAAAGATATCGGCAAACGAAGGGGCAATAATGGCCCTGAAACCAAACTGCAGCAACGCCCAGGGGGCATGCTCACGGCTGGAACCGCAGCCGAAATTCTTGCGCGTCAGCAAGATTGACGCCCCCTGGTAGCGAGGCTGATTCAGGGAAAAATCCGGATTCAACGGACGCTTCGAGTTGTCCATCCCAGGCTCGCCCACATCGAGATAACGCAGGGTGTCAAACAGATTGGGGCCAAACCCCGTTCTTTGTATCGACTTCAAAAACTGCTTGGGCATGATCAGATCGGTATCAACGTTCTCACGGTCAAGCGGGGCAACCAGGCCCTTGTGAGTGGTAAAAGCTTCCATGATCTACTCCTTAACTGAATTGACGAACGTCGACAAAGTGACCGGCCACCGCTGCCGCGGCCGCCATGGCGGGACTCACCAGATGCGAACGTCCACCCTGCCCCTGACGGCCTTCAAAATTACGGTTGGAAGTTGATGCACCGCGCTCGCCTGGTTCAAGACGATCGGCGTTCATGGCCAGACACATTGAGCAACCCGGCTCACGCCATTCAAATCCGGCGTCGATAAAAATTTGATCCAGGCCTTCTTTTTCTGCCTGACGCTTGACCAGACCCGAACCGGGCACGACCATCGCCTGCTTGATGTTCGCCGCCACCTTCTTGCCCTTCACGACAGCGGCTGCAGCACGCATGTCTTCAATACGCGAATTGGTACAGGAGCCGATAAATATCCGATCGGGTCTGATGTCCGTTATGGGGGTATTGGGCTCAAGGCCCATATACTTCAGGGCACCTTCCATACCGCTGCGCTTGACCGGATCTTTTTCCTGCGCGGGATCAGGCACCTTGCCCGAAACGGGCACGACCATTTCCGGTGAAGTACCCCACGTGACCTGGGGCTGCACATCGGCCGCATTCAAATTGATCACCCGATCGAAGTGCGCCCCCTCGTCGGAATGCAGGGTGCGCCAGTACTCAACGGCCTGATCCCACATTTCACCGGTGGGTGAATAAGGACGATCACGGAAATAATCAACGGTTTTATCATCCACGGCCACCATGCCGGACCGGGCCCCTGCCTCAATCGCCATGTTGCACACGGTCATGCGCCCCTCGATAGACAGGTCTCGTACCGCACTACCGGCGAACTCAATGGCATAACCGGTTGCCCCGGCCGTACCAATTTCACCAATGATATACAGCACCAGATCTTTGGCCGAACAACCCGCAGGCAACTCGCCATCGACTTCAATCAACATGTTCTTGCTCTTTTTCATGAGCAAGGTTTGTGTTGCCATGGCGTGTTCTACTTCAGACGTACCGATACCGAACGCCAACGCCGCTACCGCACCATGCGTGCTGGTGTGGGAATCGCCGCACACCACCGTCATCCCCGGCAGCGTTGCGCCCTGCTCAGGACCAATGACGTGAACAATGCCCTGACGCATGTCGTTCATGCGAAATTCAGTAATCCCGTATTTCTCGCAATTGTCATCCAGCGTCTCGACCTGGATACGGGAAATTTCATCCTTGATGCCCTGGTCACGCGCTGTGGTGGGTACGTTGTGATCGGCCACCGCCAAATTGGCGCTGATTCGCCATGGTTTGCGATCTGCCAGCTGCAAGCCCTCGAATGCCTGGGGGCTGGTAACTTCATGCAGAAGCTGCCGGTCGATATAAAGTAAACAGGTGCCATCGGACTCCTGATGCACCACGTGGACATTCCACAATTTGTCGTAAAGGGTTTCGGCCATAATAGTGCCCTCTGAAAATCAAAAAAAAAAGACAATGAACCTATTATGCCAAGGTCTTACGCTAGTACAAGAAGATAATTTATACTGGTATTGGAACTACCCGTCTGCGGCTGGTCCGGTTATCGATTTTGACTCTGCTCATACAAAGGCATGACCTGATTCGCTATCACTTTCAAATCCTGAATACGGCTGTCGGGAGAGGGGTGAGTCGATAGAAACTCCGGTGGCGCCTCGCCACGGTCGAGCTTGGCCATTTTCTGCCATAAAGTGACGGCGGCATTGGGGTTGTAGCCCGCTCGCGCAGCCAATTCCGTGCCGATTCGATCTGCTTCGGTTTCATGAGTGCGGCTATTGGGCAACGTGAACATCACGTTTGTTAAGGCATTACCCAGGTCTGCCGAAGCCTGATTGCCCGTCACTGCCGCCAACACCGACAACCCCATCTGCGTGGCCATCTGCTGGGAAACCTGCTCGCGGGAATGCTCGCGTAAAGCATGCGCAATTTCATGCCCGATGACGGCAGCCAGCTCATCGTCGGTTGGATTCAAACGATTAATCAGGCCACTGTAAACCGCAATCTTGCCACCCGGCATACACCAGGCATTCACCTGATCATCGTTCAGCACATGCACTTCCCAGTTCCATTGGGCGGCATCAGGGCGAAATACACCAGCCTGGGCAGTCAGGCGTTTAGCAATATCCTGAACACGGCGTGTTTGAGCGGCATTGGAGTCCAGCTTTCCCTGGGCCCGAGCCTGTGACAACAGGCTGTCGTACTGCGCTGCAGCCTCTTGTTCCAAAGCCTGCTCCGACACCAGCCCCGACATATATTGTTGACGCTCGACACCCACCGCGCCGGACTGCGTGGTTTGCACGCTGGCACAGCCGGAAACCAGCAACGTCGCGGCCAGTGCCGCTGCGCTGAATAAACGATTGAACTTTAACTTGCCCATGACAAACTCCCGGCCCGAACTTTCATTAATACATAAAATTTACCTGGCTGACCACGACGCAATGACATTAGCCACACTGCGCCCGATGTCGCAAAGCATGATCCATTAATACAACTGCCAACAAGGCTTCTGCAATCGGCGTGGCACGAATGCCCACACACGGGTCATGACGCCCCAGCGTTTGAACCTCAACAGGCTCATTGGCACGATTGACCGAACGTCGCATGACCCGGATGCTGGACGTTGGCTTGATTGCCAAAGACACCGTGAGCGGCTGGCCTGACGAAACGCCGCCCAGTACACCGCCGGCATTGTTGCCCACAAATCCTTCAGGTGTGATTTCATCCCCGTGCACTGACCCCCGCTGCGTAATTGCATCAAAACCAGCGCCAATCGATACGCCTTTTACGGCATTCAATCCCATCATGGCGTGGGCAATGTCGGCATCCAGCCGATCGTAGATTGGCTCACCCCAACCGGCCGGCACGTTCTCGGCCACGACCTCGATACGCGCGCCTATCGAATCGCCGTCACGCCGCAACTGATCCATATAAGCCTCAAGCTCGGGAACCAGATCGGCGTTGGGCGCGAAAAACGGATTCTGCGCCACGTACTCCCAGTTCACGAAAGGAATGGGAATCTCACCCAGTTGGCTCATGTAGCCGCGAACCTGAATCCCGAATGTTTGTGCCAACCACTTCCTGGCAATGGCGCCGGCAGCCACAGTGGGTGCGGTAAGACGGGCCGACGAACGACCGCCACCGCGCGGATCCCGGTGTTCATACTTGCGCCAATAGGCGTAGTCGGCATGCCCGGGCCGGAAGGTGTCCTCGATATTGCTGTAGTCTTTACTGCGAGCATCGGTATTACGAATCAGCAGGCCAATCGGGGTGCCTGTCGTCGTCCCGTTGTATACGCCCGACAGGATCTCGACGGTGTCCGGCTCTTTACGCTGCGTGACATGACGCGACGTACCAGGCCGGCGACGGTTTAGTTCGGCCTGTATATCCGCCTCCGACAACGACAGCCCCGGAGGGCAGCCATCTATCACCGCGCCAATGGCCGGGCCATGCGACTCACCAAAGTTTGAAACGCAAAACAGTTTTCCAAGAGTATTGCCCGACATAATGTCCAGTCACGAAAATAATAAACACATTAAAACGTGATTATCGCATCAAGAAGAGCAACTGACCTCAAGGTGTCGCGCCCACTCCGGGGCCGGCTCGGCATACGCCTCGAACCCGGGCCGCTCTGTATAAGGATCGCGCAACACGGCCATCAGGTCATCAATAACCGAAGCGTCGTTTTGCTCTGCCGCATCAATGGCTTGTTGCGCCAGATGATTACGCAACACATACAGCGGATTCGCCGAAAGCATTTGCGTGACGCGATCGGCCTGGCTGCGCCCTTCGAACTGCACTCGCTGCCTGTACTGTTCCAGCCACTCGCGTGCCGGGGCGGGATCCTCAAACAACGCCAGAAAAGATTCAGGCTGATCAAGGGCGCTCGCCAAGCGACGAAAGCTCAGCGTGAAATCTGCTGATTGGCTGTGCAGCAGGCGCCACCATTCGTCCACCAGCTCCTGATCCTGTTCGTGCCAGGACAGCCAGCCGAACTTGCGCACAAGATTACCTTGATAAGCACTTAGAAAGGCCTCTTCATAGGCCTGCAACTGCGTTTTAAGCTCATCGGGCTCCAGGCCCAGCGCCGTCAAGCTGCTGGCCAGCCGGTAAAGGTTCCAGTGCATCACCGACGGCTGAACATTCCAGGCATAGCGGCCATGCGTATCTGTATGGTTGCAGACATGATTGATCTGAAAGCCGTCCATGAACCCGTAAGGCCCGTAGTCCAGGGTAATGCCCAGGATCGACATGTTGTCGGTATTCATGACGCCGTGACAGAAACCCACGGTTTGCCAATCGGCCATCAAACGCGCCGATTTCACTACCACTTCATGCAGGAATCGTAAAATCGTGTCATGACTCAAATCGGACAGGGCCGACTCCTCTGCGGCCAGGCATTGAGGAAAAAAACGCGGTACCACATACCGAAGCAAAAGCTTGAGGCTTTCGGGAGCCTGCGCCCAATGTTCAAAGGTGCCGAAACGCACAAACGTCGGCGCCACCCGCGCGACCACCGCCGCTGTTTCCTGGGTTTCCCTGTACACGGGGTCATCGGCCACCACCAGCGACAATGCACGGGTGGTCGGAATGCCCAGGCCGGCCATGGCCTCTCCTGCAAGATACTCACGCACCGAAGAACGCACAACCGCACGGCCGTCTCCCATGCGCGAATACGGCGTCAAGCCCGAGCCTTTCAACTGCAACTCCTGAGGTCCTTCGTCGGTAACAATCTCGCCCAACAAATGCGCGCGACCATCACCCAATTGCCCCGCCCAAACGCCAAACTGGTGCCCACTGTATACGGCAGCCAGCGTTTTACCCCCGGGCAAAGGGCATGAGCCGGAAAACACATCGAGGAATTCCGGGCTCTGAAGCGCGGACTCAGACAAGCCCAACAACTTCGCAACATCGGTATTTACGTGCAACAGCCGCGGGTTCGTTAATGCCTGGGTCTCCAGGCGCGTATAAAAGTGTGCCGGCAATACATCGGCAAACGAATTTTCAACATGCAGATTGTCGAAAGGTCTGGTACTCATTCTGCCCCCTTTGCTTTTGCTGCTTTCTTGGCCGCCTGAGCTGCTTTCTTTGCCGGGCGCAAATACATCAGAGCGCATACGTAAAAGACGAAGGACAAAAGAATCTCAAGACCGGCCAACATGGCCGACGCGGCGTTGGGATCGGAATAGGCCCGTACAACCCCTTCCATGAAATAAAGAAGAATCAGCATGCTGGCCCATTGCATGGTGTACACATTGCCTTTCAATACACCGCGCAAAGGCAACAATAAGGGGATGGCCTTCAACACCAGATATGAACCGCCCGGGCGGATAGGCGCCCAAAACAATTCCCATCCCACACACAACACAATAAGACCGATTAAGGAAGCCGAAGCCGTATACCGCAAGTAAGGATTTAATTGAACGTTCATACTGGTATTATTACCCGAATGCCAAGCCGCGTCTCGAGAGACCACAATATCAATGAGTACAAAGTCGACGCAACCCGCCGATCAGGATAACGACACGTTGGACACCAAGGCTAAATTGAGCCAGAAATGGCACGATGCAGCAAAGGTGCTGGCGTATGCCTCTGCGCACGCGCAAGACAAGAAGCTGACCCAGGTTGCTTCAAGCCTGACCTTCACCACGGTACTGGCCCTGGTGCCCATGCTGGCAGTTTTCCTGTCATTGTTTACCGCTTTCCCGCTGTTTTCCGAATTTCGCGACGCACTGGAAAATTTCCTGGTGAACAGCCTGATGCCGCCGACCGTGTCTGAGACGGTCATGCGCTACTTGAACATGTTCGCCGAACAAGCCTCCGGTCTTACCGCCATCGGCACGGTGTTCCTGTTGGTCGTATCGATCATGCTCATCATGGCCATCGACACCGTGCTGAACGATATCTGGCAGGTTGAGCAGCAGCGCCCGTTACCACAACGCATTCTGGTTTATTGGGCCATTATCTCCGCGGGCCCCATTCTTGCGGGCGCCAGCCTGTGGGCCACCTCGTTCCTTGCGCAGCAATCGGCGTTTGATGTTGGGCAAGTTGCCCGCTCCCTGCGGTTTGCACTGTCAGTCATCCCTGTTGTCATTACCGGGCTCGCGTTCAGTGCTTTGTTCGTCTTTGTTCCCAACCGCCATGTTTTCTGGCGCGATGCGCTGGCCGGCGGCTTCGGCACGGCCATTGTGCTGGAAATCATGAAATCCGGGTTTGCTTTTTACATCACGCAATTTCCCTCTTACACCATTATTTATGGCGCTTTTGCCACGTTGCCTATTTTTCTGCTTTGGATTTATTTATCGTGGCTGGTCATTCTGTTTGGTGCCACTGTCGCTGCCACCCTGCCCTCGTTGCGCTTGCGCCGATGGGCGGAAAAGCGCAAAACAGGCGCCGCTTTTATCGATGCCGTGCGTATTCTGCGCCTTTTGCGCAGCGCCCAGAACACCCCAAATCCAGGCCGAAGTACGCGGTTTCTGGGTGCGCACCTGCGTCTGCACGCAAACGAATTACTCTCGGTATTACGCGCCCTGAAACATCTGGGTATCGTGGTGCCGACACAGGAAAAAGGTATGGATCACTGGGTGCTGGCAAGCGACATACGCGAAACGAAACTGTCTGCCCTCATCGACCAATTCCTGATCGACCGCGATCAATTGGAACTGCGGGAAGATCCTTTCCTGCTCAAAGCCGTCGCACATGCTTTGTCGGATTGCCCCAACATAACGCTGGAAGACGTGTTCGACGAAACAATCCCGCTATCGGAAAAGACCGAATTGTTGGAGAATAAAGAAATTACATCGAAGTCCGGGGAGACGCATCATGCTTAAAGTTAGTGAAATATTGCGGGTTAAAGGCCATACGCTTTATACCGCCACACCGGAAACCCCCGTTAAACAGGCACTTGAGACCATGGCCGAGCAGGACATCGGGTCGCTGGTTATTATGGAGCACGGGGAGCTGGTTGGCATGGTGACCTTCCGCGAAATCATTCGTCATTTACACACCAACGGCGGCGCCACAGGCGATTTCACCATTCGCAGCATCATGGACGATGCCCCTGTCAGCGTCACGCCAAACACCAGTGCCGAAGAGGTCCAGCGCCTGATGCTCGACAAGCATGCACGCTACATGCCCGTTATGGACGGCCCGGTTTTGCTGGGCGTTATTTCGTTCTACGACATGGCACAGGCCATCGTTGCCGCACAGCGTTTCGAAAATAACATGCTTAAAGCCTACATCCGCGACTGGCCAACCGAACTGGACGAAGAAAACAACAGAACCGCACCGCCTAAACACTAACGGTACGAGAACCACTCACCTGCTCGTAGGCCCGGATAATCAACATGGGATCCTGCTCATTCAAATGGACAGGATCAGACAGCATCTGACGCCAGCGCCTGGCCCCAGGGCGGCCGGACAACCAGCCCAGCATGGGCCTGACCACCATGCGCAAGGGAACGCCTTGCCGCACCTGTGCATCGGCATAGTCAACCATGTGCTGCACCACTTGCGCCTCGTGTGGCACCGAGCTTGCCGGCCACAAATATGCAGACAGCGCCGACAGAACAGCCGGGTCGTGCCAGGCAGCCCTGCCCAGCATAACGCCATCGAATCGCTGCAGCAATGAAACCGATTGCTCAACCTGGGCAATCCCGCCATTGAGCACGAAAATCGCTTCGGGAAAGTCGTGCCGCAACTGTTCGGCCATGCTGTATCGCAAAGGCGGTTTCTCACGATTGTCTTTGGGGCTCAGACCCTTCAATACCGCATTGCGGGCATGCACAATGAATACACGGCACCCCACCTGATACAAAGTGCCGACAAAATCACGCACCATATCGTAAGACTCGTCGTAATCAAGCCCCAAGCGGTGTTTAACGGTAACCGGAACGGTAACCGCATCTTGCATGGCCTTGATGCAATCGGCCACCAGGCTCGCCTCGGCCATCAGGCATGCGCCAAACGCGCCTTTCTGAACACGCTCCGATGGGCAACCGCAATTCAGGTTGATTTCGTCGTATCCCCACTGCTGGCCAGCCCGCGCAGACGCGGCCAGGGCGGCAGGCTCGCTGCCGCCAAGCTGCAGGGCAACAGGATGCTCTGCAGCATTAAAATCAAGTAAACGCGATCGATTCCCGAATTCGATCGCGCCCGTCGTGATCATTTCAGTATAAAGACGCACATGCGGCGCCAGCAGACGATGGAAGTACCGGCAATGACGATCGGTCACGTCGATCATGGGGGCGACGCAAATACGCCAACCTTCGCTGCCCGCGCGAAAATGAGATGAACTAAACGGGTTTTCTTGCGCTAGAACCTGCACAACACACCTTGAATGACAATATCCGGATATTTTAACGTGGTCGCCCGCATGATCTTGCGCCGTAGTCTAAAATCAGACCTTTATGTCTGAATTACTCGTGGTGACATGGCCGTATTTACTTCCGTATCCGAAACCGACGCAGAAACATTATTGACGCAGTTCGACCTGGGTAAGCTGGTTTCTCTTCGAGGAATTACCGCCGGAATCGAGAACACCAATTATTTTTTGAGCACGACCGGCGCAGAGTATGTTCTTACGCTGTTTGAAGTACTAACTTTCGAACAGTTGCCTTTCTATATTGAGCTCATGCACCATTTGGCCGAGCGTGGCATTCCCGTCCCCGAACCGCAAACAAACAAGAATGGACAACGTTTAACAACGCTGCACGGAAAACCCTGCGCCATTGTCACGCGTCTTTCGGGCGGTTACGAACCCGACCCCGGTGAGCGCCACTGCGCACTGGCCGGGCACACGTTGGCAAAAACGCATTTGGCGGGTGCTTCGTTTTCCATGCATCAGCCCAATTTGCGAGGTCTTTCATGGTGGCAGGAAACCATTCCCAAATTGCTGACCTTTCTTACGCCGGCACAAAATGCGCTTATTCAAGCTGTCTTGAAAGAACAATCGGATTTTGCGCAAACCGAGCTTTACCAAAGCCTTCCTTATGGGCCTGCACACTGCGACCTGTTCCGCGACAACGTTCTGTTCGACGGCACCTATGAGCAACCCCGGATGGGCGGACTGATCGATTTTTACTTTGCCGGCTGCGACACCTGGCTGTTCGACGTCGCCATCAGCCTGAATGACTGGTGCATACACCGCAACACCGGGGAGTTCGACCAGGGCAAAGCACATGCCTGGCTGCAGGCCTACGCACAAGTTCGACCATTCAGCGATGCCGAGCAACAAGCCTGGCCGCTGATTCTGCAGTCGGCTGCGCTGCGCTTCTGGGTTTCGCGGTTATACGACTATTTCCTGCCACGACCCGCCCAAACACTCAAGCCGCACGATCCCCGCCATTTCGAAGTTGTGCTTCAGGCACGACGCAATGGCAAAAATCCGGAACTACCCACAATCGAAGCGTAATAATGCAAGCGGCCATACTCCCAATCACCGCCGGATGGCAATGGATCATCGACGGATTCAATCTTTTCCGACGCCAACCATTGGCAATGTTCTTCTGGAGCCTGATGACAGGTCTGCTGATCACGCTCACCTACCTCATTCCACTGTTCGGCCAGATATTCCTGATCGCGGCCATGCCTTCATTAACCTACATTACATTGAACGCATGCCGCCACATCGAGGCAGGCACGCCCATGTTACCGGGCATGTGGCTTAAACCACTGAAAGACGCACAGGCGCGCGGGGGCTTGATCCGGCTGGGGTTAGCCTATCTGGCGTGCTGCCTGGCAGCAGGATTCATTGCAACCCTGCCATTCCTGGATCAAATCATGTCGACTCTCAACAGCGAGACATTGGATGAAGCGGCCCTTATGTCTGCCATTCAAGGTCCGTTTCTGACATTCGGCCTGCTTTACATCCTTATTTCGGCGCTGTTCTGGCACGCACCAGCACTGATTGGCTGGCATCGCCTGAAAATGTCACAGGCCTTGTTCTTTTCCATGGTTGCATGCTGGAGAAACAAATTCCCCTTTCTGTTGTATGGTGCGACCTGGATCGGCTTGTTTTTCGTTGCCCAAACACTGGGTAATGTGCTGGCAGCCTCCGGGCTTTCGGCAACAATAGCCCAATTGATTATGACGCCGATCAACCTGGTGATCGCCGCCATTCTGTATTGCAGCTTCTATCCCACTTACATGAGTATCTTCGGACGTTCAAACTATAACCAGGCCGACCAGACCGGATCCAGCCCCGGCGGCAACTGAGGCAATTGGCCAAGATCAATGCGGCTTTCGCCAGGGCTGTGAAAGTCGGACCCGCGCGAAGCAAGAAAACCATATCGCCGCGCCACATTGGCATATTCCAGGTATTGAGCGGGATAATGGCTACCCGTGACCACTTCAATTGCGTCACCGCCAAGATCGCGGAACGCGTCAAACAGTGCATCGAACTGGTTTGAAGACAGGCGGTAACGCCCTGGATGCGCCACGACCGCCACGCCGCCGGAGGCATGAATCCAGCCAAGCGCCTGCTCCAGCGAGGCCCATTGCGCCCCCACAAACCCCGGCTTTCCCTCGCCCAGATATAAATCGAAAACTTGCTGCAACCGGCTGCAATAGCCCTGCTCCAGCATAAAACGGGCAAAATGCGTGCGGCTCAGCAACAACGCATTGCTCGCGTAGCTCAAGGCGCCTTCGTAACAGCCCGCAAAGCCCAGCTTTTCAAGCTTATCGCCCATTGCCCGTGCACGCTCGCCACGCCGAAGTCGTATATCTTCCAGCCCGGTTACCAATTGTGCATTGGCCGGGTCAATGTTCAACCCAACGATGTGAATCGTGCGATTCATCCAGGTAACTGAAATTTCCACACCAGGGACAAACTGAAGGCCCTGCTCGCTGGCAACGGCACCCGCTGTCATTAAACCGGACAACTCATCGTGATCGGTCAGCGACCAGATTTGCACCCCTTGCCGCGCGGCGCGCAACGCCAGCTCACGCGGCGCCAGCACACCGTCGGACTGACTGGAGTGGCAATGCAAATCGGCGTTGAGTTCAACATTTTTCATTTTGGCTCGGGCACAGATCGAAAAGTCATTGTAACGAACCCGGACGCAAGCTACTGCAGGTCCTTATGGGGCATGGTGTGTTGCCAGTAACGTCGGCGGGTCTGGCGCTCGGCCCGAACCGATAAGCCGTTTTGTCGTGAATGCACGGTGACAGCCCCGTCACGATCCGAGCGCCACACAATTGCGCCGGCATTTTCCCAGCGCGCCACGGTTTGTGAGGCCGGATGACCATAACGGTTCATCAGGCCGGCCTGAACCAGAACATGTTGCGCACCGGCAGCAGCCACAAAATCGGGCGTTGAAGACCTGACTGATCCATGATGGGGCGCCACCACGACATCGATGCGCTGCAGTCCACGATCAACCAAGGCATCCTCTTGCGCTTTACCAATATCACCGGGTAGCAAAGCTGCATGGTACCCCCCCTGAATACGCAATACACATGAAGCGGCGTTACGTATTTTCGAACCCGCCTGCGCCGGCACATTGTGCTTTAACGGCCATAAAAAAGAGAATGTCACCCCATCCATCGTCCAGCTTGTCCCGTAACGGCATGGAGACTGCGCCAATGGTGCATTCTGCAACAAAAATGCCTGCTGCAAGCGACCTGCTTCAATCGACAGATAACGGCCTAGAGGGAACGACGAAAACGATTGCTGGACAGCATGACTTTCCAGTACCGAACGCACCCCGCCGGCATGATCAATATCAGCATGCGAGACCACCATAATATCGACATCACGCTCACCCAGCGAACGCAGGAAAGGCACGATGGTTCGCATACCCTGATCCGACTGAGCACTGTGCCGTAAACCACTATCAAAAAGTAATAGGTGTTTTGCAGTTTGCACCACAACTGCACTGCCCTGGCCAACATCCAGCGCATACAACACCCATTCGCCCTCGGCCGGACGACCCGGCTGCCAGGTCAGCGCCGGCAGCATCAGAACCCAACCCATTGAACGCAGAGGGAATCCGTAAGGCGCAATGGCCAGCACAATACCCAGTAAGGCAAGCACGGTAAGCATTACCGGCGCTGCCGCAACCGTAAAACTGGACCACGACAATGAAGCCAGCCAAATCGTTGGCTGCATCATTAAGCTGAAGAAGGTATGAGCCAGCCACGCAATGCCATGACACAAACCGGCAAGCGCCGGAATCAACGGCAGGAATGACGCAAACAGTGCCAGCAAAAGCGCCAGCGGGGTCACACTAAAGCTGATGACCGGAATGGCATACGCATTGACCAAGGGCGAAACAACCGACACCTCGTGAAAAATGAGTGCGAGCGCCGGCATCAGACCAACCGTAATAGCCATTTGCAGGCAGGTGACGGCAACCACTGCCCGGATCACAGTTTGGGCACGCGAACCGCGCTCATTGCTCACAAACCGCCCCCACCAGGCGGCGCTGGCCAGCAAAATCGCAACGGCACCGAACGAAAGCCAAAAGCCGCTGGCGAGCAGCGCCCAGGGATCCAGCAACACCGCAATCACGGCCACCGCACTTAGAAGCCGGGAAGCCGATAACGGAATGCGCAGAAACTGCGCAGCACCGATAACCGCCAGCATCAGAAAAGTGCGTCGTGCCGGCACCCCCCAGCCGGCCAACAGGCAATACAGCCAGGCTATCGTCAATGCCACCATCGCCGCGGCCATGCGCGCCGGAATATATTCCGACAAGCCCACTGTGCGCCACGACAGGCGACGCCAAAGCCAAAAAACCACCAACCCGCCCACTGCGGCAATCATCGTAATATGGCTGCCGCTGATGCTAACCAGATGGGTGATACCGCTGCGATTGAAAATGGTCCAGTCGCTGGCGCTCACACTGGCCTGATCGCCGATAGTGAGCGCCAGCAAAACCGCGCCATAAGACTTATTCTCAACAAAAGGCAACATCGCCCTGCGTACGTAATAGCGGGCGCGCTGCGCGCCAACCGACAGCCCCGCCCAACCCTCGTCTCTCAGGTACCTCGGATTACCGCGCACGCGACCCAGCGCTCGAATGCCGTCGGCAAACACATAGGCCTCGTAATCAAAACCATGCGGGTTGCGTGCTCCATGGGGCGTTTTCAATATCAACGCCATTTTCCAGACCTGTCCTGGAATAATCTCCGGGAATGGGGCAAACTCACCTTCTTCGCTGGCATACGGCCCGGCATACCCTTTTGCCCCCCAGTTCACCATAATGCGTGAAGGCACGCCGGATGGCCGGGATGACAGTACCTCAGCCTCAAACTGACGACTTCTGGCCTTGATGCGCGGCAGGCTGGCAACACGCAGCTCAACGCGAGACACCAGATTTTCGTTCGACGGATCCAGGCGATCTTGCAACCGGGATTCCGCGCGCCACGCCACATAAGCAAAAGTCAGGCCGAACGCCCACGCAACCAGCAAAATCGTTACACAACAAGCTGACCACGACCCGGTACGACGCAATAACGCACTAAGCCCCACCGTTAACAGACACAGGGTGATAAAAAAGCCAACCTGCGCCTTTAATGACGGTAACACTGGCAATAGCTGAACCGTGCCAGCCGCACACAACATGGCAACAGCAACAAGGCGACCCCGCAACGATACACTCCGTAAATAAAAACAGACTAGCTGCATTCATCCAGAGCCAGCACAAAACAGACGCTGAACCATCACAGGCATAACTACGACTTGTTTTTGTTATGATTTCGCGGGCACAAACGGAGAACAATCTTGAAAGTTATTATTGCTGGAGCAGGAATTGGAGGTTTAACACTGGCACTGATGCTGCATAAACGCGGCATTGACTGCGAGCTTTATGAAAGCGTGCCGGAACTCAAGCCACTGGGCGTCGGTATCAATCTTTTGCCCCATGCCGCCAATGAAATGGACCAGCTCGGCCTGCTGGACACCCTGGCAGACAACGCGGTGCAAACCTCGGCCCTGCATTATTACAACAAGTTCGGCCAGAATATCTGGCAAGAGCCGCGCGGCGTCGCGGCGGGTTATCCGGTGCCGCAACTGTCGATTCATCGCGGCCAGCTGCAAATGCTGCTTGCCCAGGCCGTTAAAGACCGCATCGGTGCCCAATGTATCCGCACCGGCATGACATTCACTGAATTAACACAGGATGATCAAGGCGTAACCGCAACCTTTGTCGAGCGCCAAACCGGCGAACATCACAATGTGCGCGGCGACATCATGGTAGGCGCCGACGGCATCCATTCGGCCGTTCGTCGTTTTTTCTACCCGGCGAACGACGAATTTCAGTTTTCCGGTCGTATGCTGTGGCGTGCAGTCAGTTACACCAAGCCATTTCTGGACGGGCGCACCATGTTCATGGCCGGTTACCAGGATGAAAAGTTTGTTGCGTATCCGATTATTGACCCGCATACGCCTGAAGGACTATGTGCCGTTAACTGGATTGCAGAACTGACGGTGGGTGAGCAGCCGTCCACCACAGACTGGAACCGTAAAGTAGACCCAAGCGTTTTTCGTGGCCCGTTCCAAAGCTGGAAATGGGACTGGATCGACATTCCCGCACTCATTGATCAGGCGCAGGCGGTTTATGAGTTTCCACTGGTCGACAAAAACCCCTTGCCACGATGGTCTTTCCAGCGAACGACACTGATGGGCGATGCCGCGCACCCTTTATATCCCATTGGTTCAAATGGTTCCGCACAAGCCATTCTCGACGCCCGTTGCCTGGCAGATCATTTACGCAACGCGCAAGATCGCCCCGGCACCCGGCTGGAACACATTCTGAAAGAATACGAGGCCGATCGCTTGCCGCCGACCACCGGCATTATCCTGCGCAATCGTCTCAACGGACCGGAACAAGTCATGCAAATGGCGCATGAGCGGGCGCCAACCGGTTTCAAGAACATCAATGATGTGGTGAGCCACGCAGAACTCGAGGCCGTGTCAACGCGTTACAAGCGCCTGGCCGGGTTCGACCCTAAGGCACTCAAGCGCAGCTAAACCGTTAGCACATGGCGCCAAGCCGGGGCAACACCCGGCGCGCCGACCGCGCCGTCTCGGCGATCACAACGTCCAACGACGTTTCACGCAGGTTTGCCAACGTTTGGGCTATCCGAGGCAATTGTGCAGGTTCGTTGCGCAAGGCAAACGAATCCTTGGAACCAGCCCCTTGCGCGGAATTGGCGCCAGTGCCCAGCCATGCGGGAGGAATATCGGGTGCGTCGGTTTCCAGTACCAGATTTTCCAGTGGCAGTTGGGTTGCCAGGCGCCGAATGCGCAAGGCACGTTCGAACGTCATGGCACCCCCAACTCCCAAAGCAAAACCAAGGTCAATAAACTGCCGGGCCTGCTGAAAGCTACCGTTGAATGCGTGTGCTGTGCCGCCCATAATCCGACGACGGCGTAAACTCTTGAGCAGGGCATCTTGCGAACGACGCACATGCAGGATAACCGGCAATTCAAACTTTACGGCAAGATCAAGCTGAGCCTCGTAAAAGCGCGTTTGCTTGTCGACCATTTCCCGGGTGCGCAGCTCGGGCACAAAAAAATCCAACCCGATTTCCCCCACTGCAACTAATCTGGGATCACTGATATGAGCCGCCAGAGCTGCCTCGAGTCGGCTCAAGGCATCGTGCCCGGCCTGCGGCACGAATAAAGGATGAATGCCCAACGCATACACCGCTTCAGTTGTGGAATGGGCCAAGTCACGCACCACATCAAAATTCCCCACCTCAACGGCCGGAATCACCATGCACCCTACACCTGCCTTCCTGGCACGCTCGATCACATCGAGGCGATCGTTCTGGAACTCGGCTGCGTCAAGATGGCAATGGGTGTCAATTAACATGACTGTGCTTGGCTTTATATTGGGCAACATCAACCAAAATACCATTGTCCATATACAGTTGCCGATGCGCCAGCGCAGCCAGCTCGATATCGTGCGTCACAATGGCGAAAGCCGTTCCCAGCTCACGATTGATCCGCACCAGCAGATCGAACATGGCCTTGGCTGTTTGGCGGTCGAGATTGCCGGTAGGCTCGTCGGCCAGTACACACGCCGGCTCAGTGACCAGCGCTCGCGCCAACGCCACGCGCTGCCGCTCGCCACCCGATAATTGGCCGGGAAAATGCCGTTCACGTGACTCAAGGCCCACCTGTTTCAACATTTCATGCGCGGCCTGCCTGGCATCGGTACGACTGAGCCGGCGCACAATCAGCGGCATGGCCACATTATCAAGCGCAGTAAACTCCGGCAACAAATGGTGGAATTGATACACAAACCCCAGATGACGATTACGGATCTGACTGCGCTGGGCTTCCGAGAGCCCGGTACTGGTGCGACCATCGATCACGACCTGTCCGGACGAGGGAGAATCAAGCAAGCCCAGAATATGCAATAAGGTACTTTTGCCAGACCCCGAGGCGCCTACGATTGCCACTATTTCGGCGGGATGCACTTCAATGCTGACGCCGCGCAGCACCTCAACCAGGGCGCCCCCTTCCTGGTAACTTTTTATCAACTCGCGCGCCGATAATACGGCCGGCTGACCGGGCGTGGAAACGGTATCAGTCATGACGCAAAACCCTTGCCGGTTGCAGGCGAGAAGCCCGCCAACTGGGATACAACGTGGCCAGCAACGACAACACCAGCGAAGTGACCGCAATAGTCACGATATCCGAGACTTGCGGATTCGACGGCAACTCGCTGATGAAATAAATCTGTTGCGGTAAAAACTCAATACCCATCATGTTCTCGACAAATGGCACGATCACGTCAATGTTATAGGCAACGAGCATGCCAAGCGCCACGCCCAATACCGTGCCAACCACGCCAATTAAAGCGCCCTGAATAAGAAAGATTCGTCCGATCTCACTGGGTGTCGCCCCCAAGGTTCGCAAAATCGCGATATCCGATTGTTTATCCTTAACTGCCATAACCAATGAAGACAGCAGGTTGAATGCCGCAACGGCGACAATCAGGGTAAGAATCAAAAACATCATGCGCTTTTCCGTTTGTACAGCGGCGAACCAGGTTCGATTGTTTTGAGTCCAATCGCGGGCACCCACACCTTGCAAATCGAACGCCAGTTCACGCGCAACCAGCGGTGCCTGCTGCATATCGTTGATTCGAAGGCGAACACCGGCAGCCCCACTATCGCGAAAAACACGGGCCGCATCGCCAACATTCACGAACGCCAGCGAAGCGTCGTATTCGTAGTAACCAGACGAATAAATACCCCCGACAGTGAACTGGCGCATTCGCGGACTGAAACCCGCCGGGGAAACCGACCCTTGCGCAGCCAGTACCATCACCGCATCCCCCACCAAAACACCAAGCGAGCGTGCCAACTGATTTCCCAGCACAATTTCAAAACTGCCCGGCGCCAACGCCGATAGGCTCCCTTCTATTATCTGCCCATTCAAATCAGACACCGCCTGCTCCTGAGACGGATCGATCCCCCGCAACTGCGCACCCACCAGTGTGCTGCCCCGTGCCAACATGGCTTGTGCCGAGACAAAGGGTGCCGCGCCCGCCACAGCGTCGTTGTCAGCGGCCTTTGCCGCGATCGACTGCCATTGATCCAGCGACTGCATGGGGGTTGAACCCGGAACAAACAGTTCAATATGTGGCAAAACCGACAGCATGCGGTCACGCACCTGGGTTTGAAACCCGTTCATCACCGACAGCACAATAATAAGCGCCGCTACGCCCAGCGCAATGCCGGCCATGGAACTGCCTGCAATAAAAGACACAAAACGGTCGCGTCGCCCCGACCTGCCCCGCACGCGGGCCAGGCCCGCATAACGCGCACCAATCCAAAACTCATAGGCCATCGTTACAACCACCTTTCAACCATTCACACTACAATACCAGACATGCAAATTGTCATTCCCGGCGCACTTCCCGCAATATCCGCTGCACAATCGCTCATGCCTTATCTGGTACAGCGTACCCCAAGGCTAACCCAGTGGTTTTCACGTTGCAGCGCCCGCGTTGAACGGGTCAACATACTGGATGCGGGCTGTACAGCAGCCGAGCTTTGGATGCTGACCCGCACACAAGCCTTTGCACCGGCGGCCGACCAGAATGTGTCAAGCGGTCTGGGGCCTTTTCTGGAGCCCGACACCGAACATCCGCAGTCGGCAATCTGGATTGCCGAACTGGTTCACGTCTCCCCCGCGCAAGACGGCGCTGCATTGCTTACAGCCAGCCAGCTTGATATTTCGCAGCAAGAGAGTGTATCGCTATTCGAATCGGCCCGTGAGGTCTTCTTGCACTATGGCTTTGAAATCCAGGCGGGCCAACACCCGGCTCGATGGATCGCCACGCTCCCCGGGCATGTATTCCTGAACAGTACCAGCCCGACCCTGGTGGCCAACACGCGTGTGAATGACTGGTGGCCGCAAGATACGGCAAGCCGTCCATGGCGACAGCTTGTGAATGAACTGCAAATGACCTGGCACAACCATCCGATTAACCAGGCTCGCAACGAAACGGGCTTGCCCGCCATCAATAGCATGTGGCTCTACGGCGGCGCTCGGACCGAGCAACTCAATGCAGCACAAGACGCACCGGCGACCCGGTGGCATGAAGACTTGCTGGAACCATATCAATCCGGGGATTGGGGCCTATGGCTCGAACGTCTTCAACACCTGGAGCCGATAATCATAAATGCTTTGAATGAGACCAGCACATCAAAGCCGGAACTTGTATTAATGGGCGAGGACCGCATTGTGACTTTGCGTCCCAGCACCCTGACGCGCCTGCGCGCTCAAGTGCCCGGCCAGGCAACACATTGGAGAAATTGGTGGTCACCCCAAAACTGAAAACCCGATCCGCCAGCCAGGAAGCAACCCGCAGGCTGATTGACGCTGGCATCCATCCGCTCATGGCCCGCCTGTTCGCAGCGCGCGGCGTCAGCAATGCCGGCGATATGTCGCATCACTGGGGAGTACTGGTTCCACCCTCGCAGTTAACCCATGTTGATACGGCTGCCGTTCAACTGGCTGAGGCGATCAGCGCCCGAAAAAAAATACTGGTGGTTGCCGATTACGATTGCGACGGGGCAACCGCATGCGCGGTTGCAATTCGCGCCTTGCGCAGCATGGGGGCCAACGCCCATTTCCTGGTTCCCAATCGCTTCGAGACCGGATACGGCCTGTCGCCCGAAGTCGTCGAACTGGCTATGCATCATCCAAGCGGCAAGCCCGATCTGATTATTACTGTGGACAACGGTATCGCCAGTGTCGAAGGCGTAGAAGCAGCAAACCAGGCCGGCATTGAAGTGCTCGTAACTGACCATCACTTGCCGGGCGAAGTACTTCCTGCCGCGCTGGCCATCGTGAATCCGAATCAGCCAGGCTGCGGCTTTCCCTCGAAAAACCTGGCAGGTGTCGGCGTCATTTTCTATTTGATGCTGGCTTTACGCGCCGAACTGCGCCGCCGCGATGTTTATGCAGCCGATGGCGGCCCGCGGCTGGATCAACTGGCCGACCTGGTTGCGCTGGGCACCGTGGCCGACGTCGTTAAACTGGATGCCAATAACCGCTTACTGGTAACCCAGGGGCTAATGAAAATCCGCAAAGGCATGATGCAACCCGGTATTCGCGCGTTATTCGCCGTTGCCGCACGCGAACCGGCCCAGGCCAGTGCATTCGACCTGGGTTTCGCACTCGGGCCGCGCATTAATGCGGCAGGCCGCCTGGCAGACATGAGCCTGGGCATCAACTGCCTGATTAGTAACGATGAAGGCGAAGCCCTGGCGCTGGCCCGTGAACTGGACCGCATGAATCAGGAGCGGCGCGGCATTGAACACACAATGCAAGACCAGGCGCTGGACGCAATCGACCCCGGCCAGTTGGACACTGCCTCCTCGGTTTGCGTTTATCGCCCTGAGTGGCATCAAGGCGTTATCGGCCTGGTTGCCTCGCGGCTGAAAGAGAAATACTGGCGCCCCACCCTGGCCTTCGCACGCGACGACAGCGGGCAGTTGCGCGGTTCCGGCCGCTCCATTCCCGATGTCCATTTGCGCGATGCGCTCGATCTGGTATCAAAACGTTGCCCCGATAGCATCCTGAAGTTTGGCGGCCATGCCATGGCAGCCGGCTTAACCTTGCGCGAGGCAAGCTTTGCCGAATTCCAGACCGCCTTCGACGACGCCGTGCGTACCCTATCGGGTAAAACCCGGTTTGAACCCGAAATAGAAACCGATGGATCGCTGGAAACCGGTTATGCCAACGCCGACGTGGCCGGCATGTTGCAACGGCAAGTATGGGGTGCGGGCTTTCCAGCCCCCATATTTGCCGACTCGTTCCACGTGCAGCAACAGCGTGTATTGAAAGAAAAGCATCTTAAGCTCACACTGGAGCGTGGTCATCAGCGTTTCGATGCAATCTGGTTCAACCATGCAACGCCGTTGCCCGAACGCATTCATGCCGCTTACAGGCTGGATCAAAACATATGGAACGGGCGCGTGAGCGCGCAACTGATTATTGAATATGCTGAAGCTGAGTAAGCATCTGTTGTACGGCCTGCTCAACCGTAATACGGGTTGTATCGACCTGAACATGGGCCAGGGCGTATAGCTTGCAACGCGCCTCGAATGACGCAAGAATATTGGCCATGGCCTCATCTCGCAAGGCAGGTGTGGCGATGCGCGCGTCGTGCTGCTTCATCACTCGCTGAAAATGCACCTCGGGCGTGGCATGCAGCCAGCAAACGAGAAACGAGTGCAACAATAGTTCGTACGTGGCCGGCTCAGCCACAATACCGCCCCCGGTTGCAATGATCACTTGCGGGTAATGCGCAATCACCTGCTCCAGGCAATCACGTTCCAGGCGCCGGAACCCGGCCTGTCCATAAATGGAAAAAACCTCGCTCAAGGCCATGCCGGCGCGTTCAGCCACCAATGTATTCAAATCAACGAAAGGCATCCCCAGGGCCCGAGCCAGCAAAGGGCCTGCCGATGATTTGCCTGCACCGCGCAACCCCACCAGCGCGATACGGCTGGGTACGCCGGCGCAATTGGCCTTGCCATGACCCAGGCTTTCCACCAGATGACTGCGGATTTCGCGCAAGCAGGCCGGTGACTGGCGCTTAAGCAACTCAACAATCAATGCATAGTCCACGCCATATTCATCCTGGTCAGACAACAGACTATCCATTGATACATTCAAGGCACGCGCCAGGCGTTGAAGTACCGATATCGAGACATTCCCGTCGCCTTTCTCAACCCGGGACAAGTAAGGTAGGGAGATATCAGACTCTTGCGCCAACTGTTTCATTGTCATGGCACGCGCGGCACGTTTGCGCCTTACGCGCTGCCCCAGGCGCAAGCAAAGGTCCTGAATCGCTTGTTCGTCGTGTTCGGTTGCCATCATCGCGCAGGACAAATCAAGGCCGAATCACTTCGGGCCCAGGCTCCGTTTCGTAAAGCGCCTCTACTTTCATTTCCCGACGCTGCAGAACCGCCCGTTGATTCGTGTAACCCTTGTCTGTAATTTCGCCATCATCAACCGAAGGCGGTGAATCAAGCAACAATGCCGTCTGGGCATGCGTTGAGCTGGCCGGATGCTCGTTCTTGAGCCGTGCCAGGCCCTGGCGCACAGTGTCGACCACTTTGGGATGAGCAATCACTTCGTTCACTGGTGTATCCTCACCCAGTCCGGCAATTTGCCGGCACGCGGCAAAATTGGGGAACACAAGAAAGCCGATTGCATCCCGATCGTGTCCGGTTACCACGATATCCTGCGCAACCGGCGCCAAGTATTCCAAACCTTTCACACGCACATTGCCAACGCTGACCCAGGTACCGGTTGTAAGCTTGAAGTCTTCGGAGACCCGCCCGTCAAAAATCAACCCTGCCTCGGGGCGTTGCGGGTCGGCAAACCGAACGGCGTCGCCGATCTTGTAGTAACCCTCTTCGTCGAACGCCGCCTCAGTGACATCGGGCTGCTTGAAATAGCCCGGCGTAACAACCGGACCTTTCACACGGACCTCGAGCTTGTCGCCACCCGGCACCAGTTTCAGCGTTACACCCGGTACCGGCAGACCAATGACACCGGAGCGATCGGCCTGGAAATGGCAGTCGGTTGCCAAAGGTGAAGTTTCCGTGGAACCCCACGCCGTCACCATCGGCACGGCGTACCCCAGCTCGGCACGCGACATTTCAATCAGGCCATCCCACAAGTGCTGGGGCAAAGCGGCGCCCGCGTAGAAAATCAGTTGCAAACGGGAAAAGAATTGCTTGCGCAGCGCGGTATCCGTTTTCAGGGTTGCCAGCAGCATATCGAAAGCGCGGGGCACATTCATATAAAGTGTTGGCGCAATATCCCGCAAATTGGCAATACTGGTTTCAAACAAGCCGGGAACCGGCTTGCCGCCGTCCAGGTAAAAGGTTCCCCCGTGCTTAAGCACCATATTGAAATTGTGATTGCTGCCAAACGTATGATTCCAGGGTAACCAATCAAGCAATATCGGTGGCTCTTCGTTCAAGAACGGCCATACCTGCGCTTTTGCCTGTTGACTCGAACACAGCATGCGCTGCGTATTGAGTACCCCTTTGGGATACCCGGTCGAGCCTGATGTGAACAATATTTTCGCGATTGTGTCGGGAGTGACTTCGGCATAAGCCTTATTCACCTTTGCCAGATCGACCTGCGTCAGCAATTCCGACATACGCAAAGCATTCAAACCATCACAATCGTCTTCATCGGCGACCACCAGTTGCGCTTGATGCAACGACTCGATTGATTTCAATGCCGCCTGGAAGCGCGCCACGCCGCCAACATAAATGACACCCGGATTCAAACGCTCGACGAGATTGCGCAGCTTCTCGTGGTCTTTGGACATGAGCGAATAAGCGGGAGAAATAGACGCATAAGGTATGCCCACGTGCATCGCACCCAGCATCAGCAACGCATGATCAACGCTATTGTCAGTCAAGACACACACAGGGCGATCGGGCGTCACGCGGTTTTTCAATAACCATGTACCCAGCCGTTGCACCTTGTCGAGCATTTGCGCATACGTCAGGCCCTGCCACAGGCCGGCCGGGCTGCGCTGGGCGATGAACTCGCGATCGGGCGCCAAGTCGGCCCAGTACTCGAGATACTCACTTACGCAACGGGCATAGGGTGCCAGCGCAACCGGGTTATTCAGCAGTATCGTGCCATCATCACGCTCAGTAAGCTCGACAGCCGGCGCGGCAAAAATTGAATCAGAGCCCTGACTATTCATTCATTGTCTCCAGCGTATTTTTGAATTATTGCTTTATTTATTGTTCGGCAATTTGAGAAATACTATACGCAAATAATTTAACCGTTGCAATTTATAGTTTATTTCACTATCTATTGATTAAATCAGGAAACTCCGGCGGCTTCGTTCGTGCGCGCTCCGGGCATCCGGCTGCCGATCTCCATCCGGACGATGCGTTTTGAATTGAACTTATGGCATCATGTTTACATGAATACCGTTCCTTTATTCCCGTTGAGCAGAGCCTTGTTTCCAGGTGGCGTTTTACATTTGCGCATCTTTGAAGTGCGCTATCTGGAAATGATCAGGCAGTGCCTCGATACCCATGCAGAATTCGGCGTCGTTACGCTTACCGGCGGCGGCGAAGTTCGCCTGCCAACGAGACAGGAAACGTTTGTCGAAGCGGGAACGCTGGCACGCATCAACGAAGCGCAAGACATTATGCCGGGCCTGATACAAATTCAATGTTCCGGCACACACCGGTTTAAATTGGAAAAGCCATCCCAGAAGCCAAACGGACTTTGGGAAGCGGAAATCACCTTGCTGCCCGCAGAGCAAACCGTCACCATCACAAGTGATCTGCAAGCGTGCGCAGACGCGCTGGGTAAAGTGATTGCAGACTTGCAGCGCGATGGCGTGCCGCCCGAGGCAATGCCAATAAGCCCGCCGTTCATGCTGAACGACACCGCCTGGGTAGCAAATCGATGGGCGGAACTGCTACCGCTGCCACCAACACAAAAAGCACTTTTGCTGATGGAAAACGACCCGGTGCAAAGACTCGACTTACTCAGGGAAGTATTGCTTGTGAAAGGTCTTATCAAATGAGCGCTGCTCGTTACCGGCCCAAAGTGGGCCTGATCCTGGGCAGCGGTTCCGCACGCGGATGGGCTCATATTGGCGTTATCAACGAACTCAACAAAGCCGGCATTCATCCCGACATTGTGTGCGGCACCTCAATTGGCGCGCTGGTGGGCGGTGTTTATGCCAGTGGCCATCTCGACGAACTAGAAAAATGGGTTACCAGCCTAGGGCTTAAGGATGTTGTCTCGTTCATGGACCTGACCCTGACCGGCGGCGTTCTGAAAGGTGAACGACTGATGGCATTTTTCCGGGAAAAATTCAAAGACAGTGATATTGAAACTTTGGAAATACCCTTCGGGGCCGTTGCCACGTCACTCTATAGTGGAGCCGAAATCTGGTTACGCAGTGGCAGCATGCTGGGCGCCGTCAGAGCATCCATCGCATTGCCCGCTTTGTTCGCGCCGGTGCGCCACAACGGCCAGATATTGGTTGACGGCGGGCTGGTTAATCCGGTTCCCGTATCGCTGGCGCGCGCAATGGGCGCCGACATCCTCATTGCCGTTGACCTTAACTCCGATTTGCTGGGCCGCCATTTGCGTAAAGAGGAACAACCCGAATCCAATTCACGCTCCCCTGCCCCGGATCAATCGGACGAACAAAGCAGAGAATGGGTCAAACGAATTCAGAACAATCTCTACACCCTGCTGCCCACCTGGAACGACGCAATCAAAGATGAGCCCGAAATCCCCTCGGTTCTGAATGTGGTGGCCTCAAGCATCAATATCATGCAAGAGCGTATTACCCGCAGCCGCATGGTGGGTGAACCGCCACACATCATCATTGCGCCCCGGCTGGCACACCTTGGCCTGCTTGACTTTCATCGGGCAGAAGAAGCCATTGAAGCAGGCGCGCAGACAGCCCGGGAATGTATACCGGCAATTAAGACTTTCGACATTCGCACCTCGGTTTAGCTAGCGCAAAAGCCAGTTTGATGCGCGTGTAAGCGGTGCCATAACCATCCGGTTCACGACTGCAGGTAAATTTAGTGGCCTGGTCACCATTTTGATCGCCATCGACACCGGATAATGCCGACGCAACTCCTTGGCCAGGCGCCGACAAAGAATCTTGAATTCCTCTCGATTGGCCTCGCTGCCTTTGTGAACCTGGTACACATGCCAAAGCGCACAGTCGGCATCGGAAGAGCGCGCTTCCAGAATGCGACGCTTCAAAGCACCCAGCACTTTCCAGCGCCCTGGATCTTGAGCTTCACGATACTGCCTGAAATACTGGAAAAAATGCTTGTAATGATTGACTTCATCGGCACGAATACGTCCGGCAATGCCCGACAAAACCGGTTCCGTTGCCTGACTGGCCAGCGCGGTATAGAAAGTGGCCGTTCCCGTTTCGACAACACAACGCGCAACCATTTCCAAACCCTGGGTGGGCTCAAGCTCGTCGGCCGTGCACATGGCGGAATACTCGGTGAAAAAACCCTGGTACGCCCGCTCCCAATCGAACTCCGGCCAAACATGTTGCGTATACGCCTTCAGGACATAACCATGCCGCAATTCCTCGTGCTGCCACTTGGTTTCCAGCCACTCCTGAATCTCAGGCGCATCGGAATAATACTCAATTAAATTACGCGTATACAGGTCGGCGGCGATTTCAATAAACGACGCGGCAGCCACCATGTAAAACAAATCTTCATTATCGCGAACAAGCTCGCAATCAACGGCGTGCAATGGCACATTATCTAAAGACCAGTCTGAACTTGATAAATCCGGGGTTACTTCTGTCATTTCACTCATAACTCCACTCCAACCCGACAAAAACGTGGTCCGACATTCATATTGCGATCAAAATGCTATGGTAAACCACGACAGGCGGAATGCTCCAGCCACAAGTACGAATATCTCGAACAATGACTCGTACTTTGATTCCATGCGCACACCCGGCGAAAATTTCATGCCATACTTTTGAGCAAAATTTTCTACAACATATTGTTAGGCAAAAAAACAGAGGGAATCCATCATATGTCTTGTACCCAACTTTGTGACTCACCCGAGCGTTATGGCCTCATTTCCCGCCTGTTCCACTGGGGAATGGCGCTGGTCTTACTCTGGCAATTCACCTCTGTCATTATTCACACGCTGTTCGAGAAAACCGCGATCGACAAATTTTTCTGGGGTACACACAAAGCCGTCGGTACGTTAATCATGTTGCTTATTTTGCTGCGCGTGTTGTGGGCGCTGGTCAACCTGCGCCGACGTCCGCCCGCGGTAAGCATTGGGTCCATTACCGGACATATTGTTTTATACGCCCTCATGCTCGCCATCCCCACCATTGCCCTTATCCGTCAGTACGGATCAGGCAAAGCGTTTTCACCTTTTGGCATTCCGCTGATGCATGGCTTCGAGGAAACAAACAAAATTGAATGGATGATTGATCTGGGTAGCAATTTTCATGGTTTACTGGGTTGGACACTTCTGGTGGCCGTACTGGGCCATGGCGTCGCCGTGCTCTGGCATTACCTGCGCGGTGATCGCTACGTACTTGAACGTATGAAATAAGAGGCACACCCTTAGGTGAAATAAGGGTTTTCCTTGACATAACAAACGGTATCACGCTACCCTATATAAATAGTTATTCATATATATCAACATCAATTCAAGGGCTTGCCTGTAAAACAAGCCCTGTCAATCCGGGGCCCGCTTGCCCGGCCCTGCTTTTCACAGCCTGCGCTGTGCGTTTTTGTACCCCGTTAAACAACGGCCAGCCTCACAGGCTACCTGCGGCAGGTAGCAATGCCCGGGCATTGCTGTCAGGCCGACTATTACAAGAGGAAACTGTACTTATGGCTAAAGAAGAACTACTTGAAATGACCGGCTCGGTAACCGAAGTCCTCCCCGACTCCCGTTTTCGCGTAACGCTGGAAAACGGCCACCCCATTGTGGCTTACACCGGTGGCAAAATGCGCAAGCATCATATCCGCATCCTGGCTGGTGACAAGGTCAAGCTGGAAATGTCGCCCTACGATCTCAGCAAAGGGCGAATTGTATTTCGTCATATCGAAGGTCGCCCACCCATGGCCCGGAACAACCGGCGCTAATCCCATTTACCTTTCAGGTTCCCTTTTATTCGGGAACCGGATTAAATCAACTCACGGGTAACGGCGTCATGAAATGTTCAAGAACGCCCGATCGCTCGTCAATGTCGACCCATCTGCGGGTGTCCTGAAAAGTGATGACCGCAAGACTCGCAGGCGGGAATTCGTGCCGCAAGCGCACGACGGCATTTTTACTACCCCTGCCGGTCAGCTTCAGCGCCAATCCCTGCATTCCCGGGTTATGCCCCACAACCAGCACAGTCTGGCGGGAATCGGGCTGGGCGCCAAGCACATCAAGCAATGTCGATATACCGGCTTCATAAACGCGACTTTCATACAGGCATTGAATTGCCATTGGCAGGCGCTTTTGTACCTGCGCCCAGGTCTGCCGCGTACGAAGTGCCGGCGATATCACGGCAATATCCGGAACAAAACCCTCGGTTGCCATCAACCCGCCCACTTCCAGCGCCTCGGTCAGGCCGCGCTCGGACAAACTTCGTTCGAGATCCTGACCGTTTTGTGTAAAACCGGCATGAGCATGCCTTAATAACAGCAGACGTCGAACCTGATCAGGCATTACATTACTCACTCAGAAAAAACTACCGATACTTAATCACAAGAGCTCACGCTCGGCAAGGATACGATATTTCCCGCCACCGCCGGCAACGGCCCCTGGCACAGACGCGGCCAATACGACTCTTCGGGCTTGCCAGGTAACGGGTTCGCTCAGAAAGCCATGCGGTATGACCACCTTTCGCGCCAGCGTAACATGCGGTCGGAAAGGTATCTTCTTATCCCACCAGATTTTGTGTTCATCCAACGAATCGCCCAGCATACGCCATACTTGAGCCAGAGGCGGTGGCGTAATATGCGGACCGGCCCAGCTCACCTTGATATTCTGGAAACTATTGGTCTCTATCAGGTCAAGCCGGAATGCTTCAGGCAGCACCAGGTCTCTTAATATGGCATGCAATACAGGCAGATTTTCATCGGGCTGTATCCCCACGAACGCCAAAGTAAGATGCATGTCGTTCGGATGTGTATGCCGCCCCGCCAGGCCGTTTTGCAACTGCGCCAGCTTATCGGCTGTTTGCGCATCAGGCCATAGCGCATAAAACAAACGACTGGGCGGCAAAGGCGTAACAGCAGACGGTACGTGCATCGAGTCGGGCAATGTCTTCATGGTAGGAGGATACTAGAGCAGCAGGGCCAGCGCATCCGGTATATCAACAAAAAAGCCCACCATCCGGTAGATGGTGGGCTTTGCCCGTTGCCGACCGGGTACCTGCAATGATCTATTGACAGACTCAGGCCGTAGCGTTCTCGGCAGTCGTGACCTCTTCCTCATCAGAAACCGAACTGCGAATCAGATGATCGAATGCGCCCAGCGCCGCTTTGGCACCGTCTCCCGCAGCGATCACAATTTGCTTGTAAGGAACGGTCGTTACGTCACCGGCCGCGAATACACCCGGGACAGACGTCTGGCCTTTGGCGTCAATCTCGATTTCACCATACTTACTTAAAGACACGCTGCCCTTGAGCCACTCTGTATTGGGAACCAGGCCGATTTGAATGAACACCCCTTCCAGATCGACTTTCCGGGTTTCACCCGATTTACGATCTTTGTAGGTCAGCCCGTTAACCTTCTTGCCGTCACCCAGGACTTCCGTCGTCTGGGCCGAAACAATGACGTCAACGTTAGACAGCGTACGCAACTTGCGTTGCAATACGGCATCGGCCTTGAGCTCGTCGGTAAACTCGATCAACGTAACGTGACCCACAACGCCTGCCAGATCGATGGCGGCCTCAACGCCTGAGTTACCACCCCCTATTACGGCAACGTCTTTACCCTTGAACAAAGGGCCGTCGCAGTGCGGGCAGTAAGCCACACCGGCATTACGGTATTCATCTTCACCCGGTACGTTGATGTTGCGCCAACGGGCACCTGTTGCCAGGATTACCGACTTGCCTTTCAACGACGCGCCATTGGCCAGCTTCACTTCAATCATTTTGCCGGGAATCAGCTTTTCGGCACGCTGCACGTTCATGATGTCGACCTCGTAGGTCTTCACGTGCTCTTCCAATGCCGCTGCAAAAGCCGGACCATCGGTCTCTTTTACCGAAATAAAGTTCTCAATGGCGTTGGTATCAAGTACCTGACCACCGAAACGCTCGGCCACGACACCCGTGCGAATACCTTTGCGTGCGGCATACACGGCCGCAGCTGCGCCCGCCGGCCCGCCACCGACAATCAATACATCGTATGGCTCACGCTCACTGAGCTCTTCCGCTTTACGCGAACTGGCGCCGGTATCCAGTTGTGCCAGTATTTCTTCCACACTGGAGCGCCCCTGACCAAATTTCTCACCATTCAGGAACATGGTAGGAACCGACATGATCTGGCGGGCGTCTACCTCATCCTGATATAAAGCACCGTCGATGGCCACGTGCTTGATGCGTGGATTGATAATCGACATGGCGTTCAGGGCCTGAACAACGTCGGGGCAGTTCTGGCAGGAAAGCGAAAAATAAGTTTCAAACTCGTAGTCACCATCAAGGTTTCGGATCTGTTCAATAACCGATTCGTCGAGCTTGATGGGATGCCCCCCGACCTGCAGCAATGCCAGGACAAGAGACGTAAATTCGTGCCCCATGGGGATACCGGCAAATGTAACGCCTATATCGGTACCCGCACGGCGGATTTCAAACGAAGGCTTGCGTTGTGAGTCGCCGCTTTCAACCAGAGTCACCTTGTCTGACATGGTTTCGATTTCCTCGAGCAACTCGCGCAATTCGGCCGATTTCGCGCCGTCACCCAAATGAGCAACCAGCTCAACAGGCTCGGAAATACGTTCCATATATGACTGCAACTGGCTTTTTACACTGGCTTCTAACATAACGTTCACCTTCTTCTGTATTTTCTGTATTCAAAATGTCGCGGCGCGGTTTTTGGCCACACCGCGACCGATTCGAAAGTGCAGCCCGTTTTGACAGGCCACACCCTCCGTCTTAAAGCAGAACCGAATGCCTTGTTTAGATCTTGCCAACCAGGTCAAGGGAAGGCTTCAGCGTTTCAGCACCTTCTTCCCATTTGGCGGGGCAGACTTCACCGGGGTGAGCGGCAATGTACTGAGCGGCACGTACTTTGCGCAGCAGTTCGTCGGCTTTACGACCAATGCCGTTGTCGTGCACTTCCATGGCCTTGATTTCGCCCTCGGGGTTTACAACAAACGTGCCACGCAGAGCCACGCCCTCTTCTTCGATCAGCACTTCGAAATTGCGTGCCAGAGTCTGGGTGGGGTCGCCCAACATGGGGTACTGTACTTTCTTGATCGCGGCTGAAGTGTCGTGCCAGGCCTTGTGCGAGAAATGGGTATCGCAAGAAACAGCATAGACTTCAGTATCGAGCTTCTGGAACTCAGAGTACAGGTCAGCCAGGTCTTCCAGCTCTGTTGGGCAAACGAAAGTAAAGTCTGCAGGATAGAAAACGAACACAGACCATTTGCCTTTTACGGACTCATCGGTTACTTCGGAAAAATTGCCGTTCTGAAAAGCCTGTGCTTTGAAAGGTTTGATTTTGGTATTGATAAGAGACATGTTTTGCTTCCTCTGTGTTGTGGTTAAAAGTAAGGGTTGAAACTGGATACAGCTTCAGTATAGGCAAGCCCTATACATTTGTAAAATTGATTGATTCAATCACTTTAGTTGTTTTTATCTATCAAGAGCATGAAAAGTCAACGAATAGGCCCTCACACCCTAAATGGGGACATCCGTACGGGTTTACAAGTACGTTAAAATGGCAAGTTATCTTAAAACATGCTGATTTCAGGAATATTTATGGAAGTGGAACAACAAAACCAGCTTTTGGCGCGCATAGAAGACTATGCACAGCGACAACACGCCCTACGGGGGTATCTTTGACTTCGCTGGCAAATCTGAGCGGCTGCAAGTTGTAAACGCCGAGCTCGAAAGCCCCGACGTCTGGAATGACCCAAAACACGCCCAAGATCTGGGGCGTGAAAAGAAAGGCCTGGAAGTCGTCGTTCAAACATTAACCGACCTGGAAACCGGTCTGGATGAAGCCAAAGAACTATATGATTTGGCCAGCGCCGACGACGACAGCGAAACCCTTTCGGCGATTGAAGCCGACTGCCAGGTCCTGGGCCAGAAGCTGGAGGAACTTGAATTCCGGCGAATGTTCAATAATCCGGCCGACCCACTGAACTGTTTCATTGATATTCAGGCTGGCGCGGGCGGAACGGAAGCGCAGGACTGGGCCTCGATGCTGTTGCGCCAGTACTTGCGCTACTGCGAACGCAAGGAATTCAAAACAGAAGTGCTCGACGAATCGGCAGGCGAGGTCGCCGGCATCAAATCGGCCACAATCAAGGTGGAAGGCGACTACGCCTTCGGCTTTTTGCGCACGGAATCCGGGGTGCACCGCTTGGTGCGCAAAAGCCCGTTCGACTCCTCGAACGGGCGCCACACTTCGTTTGCCAGTGTCTTCGTTTATCCTGAAGTCGACGACTCCATCGAAATCGAAGTGAACCCGGCCGACCTGCGTGTTGACACCTACCGCGCCAGCGGCGCCGGCGGTCAGCACATTAACAAAACCGACTCCGCAGTCCGCCTCACGCACATGCCCACCGGCATTGTGGTGCAGTGCCAGAATGATCGTTCACAGCACCGTAACCGCGCCGAAGCCATGCAAATGTTGAAATCGCGCCTGTATGAGCTGGAAATGCGACAGCGCATGGCTGAACAACAGAAAATGGAAGATGCCAAAACCGATGTGGGCTGGGGCCACCAGATTCGTTCTTATGTACTGGACCAAAGCCGCATCAAAGATTTGCGCACCAGCGTTGAAATTTCGAACACTCAGAAAGTGCTCGATGGCGACCTGGATCCGTTCATTCAAGCCAGCTTGAAGCAAGGGGTTTAACGCCTGTAACGTCAACTGCGGTGGCAGCGGTAACGCTGTCACCCCGCACCAACTCATATTGTCCTGCCGCTCACCTATCTAACCGTTCCACCAAAGTTATGACTCATTCCTCCGATCCAGTCACGTCTGTTGCCGAAGAAAACCATCTCATTGCAGAGCGTCGCCATAAACTGGCGCGACTGCGCGAACAAGACCGCGGCATCGCGTTCCCGAATGATTTCGTTCCGGAAGACAAGGCCGCAGATCTGCAGGCCCAATACCAAGGACACGACAAACCCGCTTTGGAAGCCTTGGCACAACCAGCCAAAGTGGCCGGCAGGATCATGTTGAAACGGGTCATGGGCAAAGCCAGCTTTGCCACGCTCCAAGACGGCAGTGGCCGGATCCAGATATATCTGGATAAAAACGGCGTGGATGAAGATGTCTATGAATCATTCAAGACATGGGATATCGGCGACATTATTGGTGTGGAAGGCACCCTGTTCAAAACCAACAAAGGTGAACTTTCAATACGCGCAGCCGGAATTCGTATGCTGGCCAAGTCGTTGCGTCCGCTCCCCGACAAGTTCCATGGCATGACCGACCAGGAGTTACGTTATCGCCAGCGCTATGTTGACCTGATCATGAACGAACAGACGCGGCACACATTCATAGCACGCAGCAAAGCCATTGGCCGTATTCGTCAGTACATGCTTGACGCGGGCTTTATGGAAGTGGAAACACCAATGCTTCACCCGATACCCGGTGGCGCATCTGCCAAGCCCTTTGTCACTCATCATAATGCGCTGGACATGCAAATGTACCTGCGCATCGCCCCTGAACTCTATCTGAAGCGCCTGATTGTTGGCGGCTTTGAGCGCGTTTTTGAGCTGAACCGAAACTTTCGCAATGAAGGCGTCAGCCCCCGTCATAACCCAGAGTTCACCATGATGGAGTTCTACGCAGCCTATACAAACTACCACTGGCTGATGGACTTTACCGAATCACTGATTCGCCAGGCAGCCATTGCCGCAACCGGCAATGCCGCGTTCAACTACCAGGAAAAACAGCTCGACCTGGCCAGCCCTTTCGACCGGCTTACCATTTTGCAGGCGATTCAAAAATATTGTCCGCAATACACTCAGGCACAACTTGAAGATGTCGATTTCCTGCGAGCCGAACTCAAGAAATTACATGTCGATGTTAATGCCCCGCCTTTGAATCAGGCGGGTATCGGCGCGTTGCAATTGGCGCTGTTCGAAGAAACCACTGAAGGGCAACTATGGAATCCGACCTTCATTATTGATTACCCGATTGAGGTTTCGCCCCTGGCGCGTGCTTCGGACACTGAGCCAGGCATTACAGAACGATTTGAACTGTTTGTCACCGGGCGGGAAATGGCCAATGGCTTTTCAGAGCTAAATGACCCTGAAGATCAGGCAGCCCGTTTTCATGCACAAGTGGCTGCCAAAGACGCAGGCGACGAAGAAGCCATGTATTACGACGCTGACTACATTCGCGCATTGGAGTACGGCATGCCCCCCACCGGCGGTTGCGGTATCGGTATTGATCGCTTAATTATGCTGCTGACCGACAGCCACAGTATTCGTGACGTACTGTTATTTCCGCATCTGCGGCCCGAAGACTGAAACACTGAAACGGCATCGGCGCCAGCCGTATTCGTTTTAATTTATTTTCAGCAACGCCAGCGCCAATCTAAACCATTAACCCGCAAAACAAAAAGCAGGTTAATGGTTTTCCTTGGCGTGGTTAATTGAATACTTCGGAATTTCAACCGTTAAGTCTTCCTGGGCAATTTTGGCCTGACAGGAAAGTCGCGAAGTGGGGGTCAAGCCCCACGCACGATCGAGGTAATCTTCCTCGTTATCCGTTGCTTCTTCCAAGGAATCAAAGCCTTCACGAACAATGACATGGCACGTTGTACAGGCACACGACAACTCGCAGGCGTGTTCAATTTCGATATGATTATCCAGTAACACGCGGCAAATCGACTCTCCCAAAGGCGCGTCTTCAATGACTGCACCTTCAGGACACACTTCCGGATGTGGCAAAACAGTAATTTTCGGCATAATACTTCTAAAGTTATGACTTGGAGACTTCGTCAAGACTACGGCCTGACAACGCACGGCGAATACTGCGATCCATCCGGCGGGCGGCAAATGAATCGGTTGACTGTGAAAGACGCTCAACTGCCTGGCGCACCGTGTCGGCATCGGCATTGTTGTCGTCCAGAACAGTCTGGCCCGCCTGCATGACCTCGTCCACCTGTGTGCGCTCCTGAGTTTCGAGAAGATCGCCGTCGGTTTCAAGAGCCGATTGAACCGACTCCAGCAATTGTTTCAACTCAACCTGCTGTTCGCGCAAGGCACGTGCCTGTGCGTCATCCGAGGCATGGCTCATTCCTTCACTTAGCATGCGCGCCACTTCATCATCAGACAAACCATATGACGGTTTGACCGAAACACTGGCCTGCGCACCGGTACTTTCTTCACGTGCACTGACATTCAACAAACCATCGGCATCAACCTGAAAGGTAACGCGAATACGAGCCGCTCCCGCAACCATCGGCGGAATGTCTATAAGCTCAAAACGCGCCAGAGAGCGGCAGTCGGACACTAAATCGCGCTCACCCTGAACAACATGAATGCTCATGGCGGTTTGCCCATCCTTGAAGGTCGTGAACTCTTGCGCACGCGCGACCGGAATCGTGCTGTTGCGCGGAATAATCTGCTCAACCAATCCGCCCATGGTTTCAAGGCCCAGCGATAGAGGCGTGACATCGAGCAACAGCCAGTCTTCACCTGGCGACCGATTACCCACGAGCAGGTTGGCTTGCAAGGCTGCACCCAATGCCACGACCTGATCCGGGTCAAGGTCATTGAGCGGGTCTGTGCCAAACAAGCGCCCTACTTCGCGCTGCACAACCGGCATGCGCGTAGCACCGCCCACCATCACCACACCTTTCACATCGGACGCCTCAAGGCCGGCATCACGCAATGTTCTGCGCGCGCGATCAATCGTGCGGCCAACCAAGGGTTGCGCCCATGCTTCAAACTGTTCGCGCGTGACTGCCATCTGGATGGTCTGGCCACCCACTTGAGCGCTGAACTCCACCTGCTCTGCATCGGTTAACGTTTCACGCGCAGCACGCGCTGCCACATAAAGGGCGCGAACATCTTCTTTGCGATCGACATTCAAGGCTCTAGCCTGAACAACCTGCTTGACAATTTCAGCATCGAAATCGTCGCCGCCCAACTGCGTGTCACCGCCCGTGGCCACCACTTCGAACACCCCTTTGCTCAATCGCAAAATCGAGATATCGAAAGTGCCGCCACCCAGGTCATACACCGCATAAACACCCTCGGAAGCGTGATCAAGGCCATACGCAATTGCCGCTGCGGTCGGTTCATTCAACAAACGCAATACTGTCAAACCTGCCAGGCGACCGGCATCGCGTGTCGCCTGGCGTTGCGCATCGTCGAAATAAGCGGGTACTGTGATAACAGCCCCCACCAGTTCCCCACCCAGGGCGGACTCGGCACGCATACGTAGCGACTTGAGAATTTCGCTGGAGACCTCAACCGGGCTGAAGTCGCCCTGCACGGTACGTAAACGCACCATATCGTCGCCATCGGCAAAATCGTATGCCGCACCCTCAGCTTGAGCTTCAGCCAGGGAGCGACCCATAAAACGCTTAACAGAAGCAATGGTGTTACGCGTATCGCTTGCCTGATATTCGCGTGCCTCATAGCCCACCTGCATGCCCTCATCAGGCAAAAAGCGGACCACCGAAGGCAGCAACACACGCTCCTGTTCATCCGGCAATGCCTCCGGCACACTGCTGCGCACCGCAGCCACCAGGGAATGAGTGGTGCCCAGGTCGATACCGACCGCGAGCTTACGTTCATGTGGAACCGGTGAATCACCCGGTTCTGAAATCTGCAATAAAGCCATAAATAATTATTGGTTCCGGTCTGCCAATTCGTATTGCGCAGTCTGAATTTCGCTTGATAATTTATCGAGAAACATCCATTCGCGCACTTTGACGACGGCGGCATCGACATCGTTCTGATCGTCGATAAGCGCGGCCACGTCTGCTTGCATTTGCGCAACGGCCGCTTGAATTTCATTCCTCAACACTGAAAATGCGTCGGGGCTGGCAGCTGCTTTTGCTTCATCGAGCGCTTCACGCCACTCCATCTGACGCATCAGAAACGCACCATCCATTCGGGTATTGCTTTCAGTTTGCAGATCGCAGCCGCCCAATTCGCACAAATAGCGTGCGCGCGCCAGCGGTTGCTTCAATACCCGATAACCTTCGTTGATGGTTGACGCCCATTGCATCGCCACGCGTTTTTCCGCCGAGGTGGCATTGGCGAAACGGTCGGGATGGACCTGCCCCGCCAACTGACGCCACCGTACTTCAAGCCGATCGGTATCCAGCGCAAAGGATTGAGGAAAATCGAATAACTCGAAATAGTTTTGAGACGACACACTACACCGTAAACGACTCGCCGCAACCGCAGCTTGCCTTCTCGTTGGGGTTCGTAAACTTAAACCCCTCGTTCAACCCTTCACGACCATAGTCGAGTTCGGTTCCATCAAGATACGGCAAGCTCTTGGCATCGATAAAAACCTTTACGCCATGCTGCTCGAAAATCGAGTCGTCGGTGTTCGGCTCGTCGACATACTCAAGCTTATACGCCATACCAGAGCAACCCGTCGTGCGCACACCCAGGCGTAAACCCTGGCCTTTGCCACGTTTTGCAAGATAGCGGCTGACATGCTCTGCCGCTTGTGGAGTCAGCGTAATACCCATAGTTTTAATCCTGTTTGCTATGCGTTTCCTTGTAATTCTGGACGGCCGCCTTGATGGCGTCTTCAGCCAGAATGGAACAGTGAATTTTCACCGGTGGCAAAGCCAGCTCTTCGGCAATTTGCGTATTGCGAATTTCCATTGCCTGATCGAGCGTTTTACCCTTCACCCACTCGGTAACCAGTGAGCTGGAGGCGATCGCCGAGCCGCAACCATACGTCTTGAATCGTGCATCTTCGATAACGCCCGACTCGTTCACCCTGATTTGCAGTTTCATGACGTCACCACAAGCCGGTGCGCCGACCATCCCGGTACCGATACCGGCATCGCCTTTTTCGAAACCGCCGACATTACGGGGGTTTTCATAGTGATCTAGTACTTTTTCGCTATAAGCCATGATGGACTCCTTGTATCTGATTCAAATCTTTAATGTGCTGCCCACTGAACGGAATCAAGATCGACCCCTTCCTGTACCATTTCCCACAAGGGCGACATATCACGCAATTTGCCAACCCGGGCCTTTAATAGTTCGACCGCAAAGTCAACATCTTGTTCAGTGGTAAAACGACCTAAAGTGAAACGAATGGAACTATGCGCCAATTCGTCATTCCGGCCCAGTGCACGCAATACATAAGAAGGCTCCAGACTCGCCGATGTACAGGCTGAACCACTGGAAACCGCCAGCTCTTTAATTGCCATAATGAGCGACTCACCTTCCACATAATTAAAACTGACGTTCAGGTTGTGCGGAACACGTTGCTCCATATCGCCATTGAGATATACCTCGTCAATTTCCGAAACCCCTTTCCACAGGCGGTCTCGCAACACGCGAATACGTTCGTTCTCCGTGCCCATTTCCTGCTTGGCCAGACGAAAAGCCTCGCCCATGCCCACGATCTGGTGCGTAGGCAAGGTACCGGAACGAAAACCACGCTCATGACCACCACCATGGATTTGCGCCAGAATGCGCACACGTGGTTTACGCCGGATGAACAGCGCGCCCATTCCTTTCGGGCCATACGCTTTATGGGATGAAAAGGACATGAGATCGACCTTCAGTTTTTGCAGATCGATTTCCACTTTGCCGGCAGCCTGCGCCGAATCAACATGAAAAATGATGCCCTTTTCGCGGCAAATTTCACCAATGGTTTCAATATCCTGGATAACACCGATTTCATTGTTCACGAACAAAACCGACACGACACTGGTATCCGGGCGCAGCGCCTGCTTGAAGACTTCCAGATCGAGCAAACCGTTTTCCTGAACGTCGAGGTAAGTGACCTCATACCCCTGGCGCTCGAGCTCACGACACGTATCAAGCGTGGCTTTGTGCTCGGTTTTCAGCGTAATGATGTGTTTGCCGCGCTGAGCATAAAACTGCGCCGCACCTTTGATAGCCAGATTAATGGATTCGGTTGCACCGGATGTCCAGATAATTTCACGCGGGTCTGCGTTAATCAGTTCGGCCACTTGGGCACGTGCCTGTTCGACAGCCTCTTCGGCCGCCCAGCCAAACGCATGACTGCGCGATGCAGGATTCCCATAATGCTCGTAAAGCCATGGAACCATTTTATCGACAACACGGGGATCAACCGGCGTTGTGGATGAATAATCTAAATAAACAGGACGTGAAGACATCGACCAACTCCTTTCTAAACCGGCATTGACGGCACAATTTTGGTGCCCGCCATTTTACTAACCTTAACTGTGTTTTCGTTTCTTTCCGCAGAGGCATCATGCAATGCCCTCATGCGTTGCTTGTCGACCAGGTCTTGCAAAGAGACCGAGTCGAGATATTCGACCATTTTGTGGTTCAGGGTTGTCCAGAGCTCGTGCGTCATGCAGCGGCTTGCATGCCCGGTGCGCCCGACGTTGCAATCTTCCTTGCCACCACAGCTCGTGGCGTCAAGCGGCTCATCGACTGCGAAGACAATATCGGCCACGGTAATGTCGCGCGCCAAGCGCGCCAAAGAATAGCCGCCGCCGGGGCCACGTACACTGTCGACCAGTTCATGTCGACGCAATTTTCCGAACAACTGCTCAAGATAAGACAGCGAGATATTCTGCCTTTGGCTGATTGCCGCCAACGTAACCGGGCCACTGTGCTGACGCAGCGCCAAATCAATCATGGCGGTAACGGCAAAGCGCCCTTTTGTGGTTAAACGCATATGATTTCCTTGCCAGTCTCCGTGCTTGTGTAAACAACGGAAATTTACATCAAACTTTAATTCCCGACTATTTGACTCAAGTATAGCAAATACCCGACTGAATTGCTAGGTTAAACAACCATAAAAAAACCGGGCTGAAAACCCGGCTCTTCATGTAAGGACAACCTTTACCGGTTGCCCTTGACCATAAGCGCTTGCAACCAACGCCTTCTAGGCTGCCTGATACTGCGTGGCCCGCTTGCGCACAACTTCCAGCACACCCTGACAGGCATCTTCAAGATAATCAAGCACCTTGTTGAAACCATCAGGGCCGCCGTAGTACGGATCGGCAATCGTCGCCTCTTCGAACTCATTAGCAAAACGCATAAGCAACATCAGCTTGTGCCGATAGACCCGGGGGCACTGTTGCTGCAATGCGGAAAGATTCTCCCAGTCCATTGCAAGAATGAAGTCGAATTCGCGGAAATCGTCGGCTGTTACCTGGCGCGCCACACATTGGGAAATGTCGTAACCCCGCTTGCGTGCCGCAGCCTGGGCACGCGCATCGGGAGACTCGCCCACATGGAAGCCATGCGTAGCGGCCGAATCAACACCTACCAAGCCAGACAGACCTGCTTCGTCGATCATGAGACGAAAAACGCCCTCTGCGCTGGGTGAGCGACAAATATTACCTGTGCAAACAAAAAGTACCTTAGTCATCATGGGTGAGATTGTGAGGGAAAACCCGAAATAAGGCAACAGATTTAAGCGTAAAATTTTTCTTCAGGCAAGACCAACTGCTGTGACGCCATCGTCGAAAATGCATTTCGACACCGTTTCATCCGGCCACGGGATCATGCGCGAAAATCCACTTGAAAACACGCAAAATCCATTGCAATGCAGTGCAACAAGCCTGCGCATGTCGCGGCTTTGGCCTGACCGCACGAAAAGACTTCAAACCCGTGTCATTTGAATGACAAACAGCCGATTTTCGCTGCATTAACGCCGTGTTGTTGCTAATGAACAACGAATTCACTCGCGCCCGCCGGCCCACCTTTTCAGAATAAGGTTTTCGCATGGCTGTATAAGCAAATCAGTTAGGATTGAGCAAAGCCTGCTCTTTCAAACGATTCAGCGCATCGCGTGCAGACGCGGCCTGCTCGAATTCGAGATTCCGGGCATGATCAAGCATTTTTTTCTCCAAGCGACGAATTTCCCGGGCCAACAACCGATCGTCACTCAAGAGTTCAGCAGGAATACTGTCATCGTGATTGGGCTTGTTTGGTTGTTCAACACCATCAATCATTTCGCGCACGGCCTTGTTAACCCCCTGGGCCACAATGCCATGCTCTTCATTGAAGGCCAATTGCTTGTCACGACGGCGCTGCGTTTCGTCGATTGCCCGACGCATCGAGTCTGTCACGCGATCGGCATACAAAATGGCACGACCGTTCAAATTCCGGGCGGCCCGCCCAATCGTCTGGATCAGGCTTCGGTCGGAACGCAAGAACCCCTCTTTGTCGGCGTCCAGAATTGCCACTAACGACACCTCTGGAATATCCAGGCCTTCCCGTAGCAGGTTAATCCCGACCAAAACATCAAAAACCCCCAGGCGCAAGTCACGGATAATTTCCACACGCTCAACGGTATCGATATCCGAATGCAAATAACGCACCTTCAAGCCACTTTCAGTAAGGTAATCGGTTAAGTCTTCCGACATCCGCTTGGTTAGCGTGGTAACCAATACCCGCTCCTGCACGGCAACACGCAACTTGATCTCGCCCAACAAGTCATCAACCTGCGTTACCGCCGGCCGCACCTCGACTTCGGGATCCACCAGACCGGTTGGCCTGACCACCTGTTCAACCACATTATCCGCATGCTCATGCTCATAACGCGAAGGCGTGGCGGAAACAAAAACGGTTTGACGCATGCGTGCCTCAAACTCTTCCATTTTCAACGGCCGGTTATCCAATGCCGAAGGCAATCGAAAACCATACGTTACGAGGGTTTCCTTACGCGACCGGTCGCCTTTGTACATGGCACCCAACTGCCCGATCGTGACGTGACTTTCGTCGATAAACATCAGGGCATCATCAGGAAGATAATCGATCAGCGTCGGCGGTGGCTCACCCGGCGCAGCGCCCGACAAATGGCGGGAATAATTCTCGATCCCTTTGCAGAATCCCAGTTCCTGCAACATTTCAAGGTCGAAACGCGTGCGTTGCTCCAGACGTTGCGTTTCAACCAGCTTGTGGTCATCCAACAAGATTTTTGTCCGGTCGCGCAACTCTTCCTTGATGGTTTCAATTGCGCGTAACACGGTTTCGCGCGGTGTGACGTAATGCGAACGTGGAAATACCGTGAACCGCAACACCTTCTGACGCACTTTGCCAGTTAAAGGATCAAACAGCTGCAGGGTTTCCACTTCATCGTCGAACAGCGTGATACGTACAGCCAGCTCGGCGTTCTCTGCCGGGAAAACATCGATTGTTTCGCCACGAGCCCTGAACGTGCCCCTGACAAACTCGACATCATTACGTTCGTATTGCATGGCGACCAGACGGGCCAGCAATTCCTGGCGCGGTACCCGGTCACCCGTTCTCAGCGTAAGAACCATGGCGTGGTAATCGCCAGGGTTACCGATACCGTAAATGCAGGAAACCGAACCGACGATAATCGTATCGCGCCGCTCCAGCAGGCTTTTGGTTGCCGACAGGCGCATCTGCTCGATGTGATCGTTAATGGACGAATCTTTTTCGATAAACAAATCGCGTGTTGGCACATACGCTTCAGGCTGGTAGTAATCGTAATACGACACAAAATACTCAACCGCATTCTTTGGAAAAAACTCACGAAATTCGGCATACAACTGCGCCGCCAGCGTTTTATTGGGTGCCAGCACCAATGCCGGACGACCTGTGCGCGCAATGACATTGGCCATGGAAAACGTCTTGCCCGAGCCGGTGACGCCCAGTAGTGTCTGAAACATCAGACCGTCGTCAATGCCGTCCACCAAAGCATCGATTGCCGCCGGTTGATCACCGGCAGGCAGATAAGGCTGGTAAAGTTCAAAAGGGCTGTTTGGATACTGCACAAAGCCCGGTGTTTTCACGGCCATACTGGACACCTAAGGGTAAACCCCTTATTATCTCATTAATTCTTATCCCTCACACAACACAGGTAATATGACCTCTATTTTCGAATCCGTTGAACTGGCTCCCCGCGATCCCATCTTAGGACTGAACGAACAATACAGCACTGATACCCGGTCCGAAAAAGTCAATCTGGGTGTGGGGGTGTACTACGACGACAATGGCCGCGTGCCATTACTCAAAGCGGTACGTGAGGCTGAAAAAGCACGCGTTGAACAGGCCGCGCCCCGCGCCTACCTGCCCATCGATGGCCTGGCACCTTACAACAAGGGTGCCCAAACCTTGTTACTGGGCGAAAACAACGAATTAGCCGCATCCGGGCGTGCTCTTACCGTACAAACACTGGGCGGCACCGGTGCACTTAAAATTGGCGCCGACTTTCTGAAAAAAATTCATCCGAACGCCAAGGTTGCGATCAGCAACCCCAGTTGGGCAAACCACAAGGGCATTTTTGAAGGGGCCGGATTTCAGGTCGATCAGTACCCGTACTACAACCCTGAAACCCACGGCTTTGATTTTGAAGGCATGCTGGGTGCACTCAAGGCCATGCCCAAGGGCACCATTGTTGTCTTGCATGCCTGCTGCCACAACCCTACCGGCGTCGATCCATCTGCCGAACAATGGAAACAGATCGCTGAAGCCGTAAAGGAAGCCGGCCTCGTGCCATTCCTGGACATCGCCTATCAAGGTTTTGGCGACGGCCTCGAAGAAGATGCCTATGTCGTGCGCTTGTTTGCAGGACTGGATATTTCCGTCCTTATCAGCTCTTCTTTCTCCAAGTCGTTCTCGCTGTACGGCGAGCGCGTCGGTGCGCTGACGCTGCTTTGTGCTTCGAAAGACGAAAGTGCCCGTGTCCTGAGCCAGCTGAAAATCGTAGTCCGCACCAACTATTCCAACCCACCTACTCACGGCGGCACCGTCGTTTCCACCGTATTGAATACGCCTGAACTATATCAACTGTGGGTCGACGAACTAGGCGGCATGCGCAACCGCATTCGCGACATGCGCACCCAGTTGGTACAAAAACTCAAAGAGCACGGCGTAACGCAAAACTTTGATTTCGTGCTTGCCCAGCGCGGCATGTTTTCATACTCCGGCTTGAGCAAAGAGCAGGTAGAGGCATTGCGCGCCGATCACGGTGTATATGCTGTCGGCAGTGGTCGCATTTGCGTGGCGGCATTGAACAGCGGCAACATCGATCACGTTGCACAATCGATTGCAAAAGTGCTTTAAAAGCGCATTGGCAAAGCATTAAAAGCTTGCCAATTTGCACCCGCTAAGGCAGAATAAGGGCTGTATAAAAATACAGCCCTTATTCTATGGCCATCAAGCTTACCTCCCGCCAGCAGGAAATTCTTGACCTGATCCGTACGCAAATTGCACGTACGGGCTTTCCACCAACGCGTGCTGAAATAGCAAAGGAGCTGGGCTTCAAGTCTGCCAATGCGGCTGAAGATCACCTCAAGGCCCTGGCCAGAAAAGGGGCCATCGAGCTAACGGCCGGGGCCTCACGCGGCATCCGCCTGAAAATGGAAAACGATCCCGAATCGAACCCGGCACACGACATCATGCCGTCAGGGGTGCTTTTTACGCCCCTGGTGTTGCCCGTTGTCGGTCGTGTTGCCGCAGGCAGCCCGATTCTGGCCAGTGAACACGTCGAACGGGAGTTGTCGGTGGAACCTTCATTGTTCACGGCAACCCCGCACTATCTGCTGAAGGTACGCGGCCTGAGCATGCGCGACGCCGGCATTCTTGACGGCGACCTGCTTGCAGTTCGCAAAACAAGCGAGGCACGCAACGGGCAAATAGTGGTTGCCCGGCTGGGCGACGACGTAACCGTCAAGCGCCTGCACCGGGAAAACGGGCAAATTCATCTGCTGCCCGAAAATCCCGATTTTTCCCCCATTGTCGTCGATGCAGGCAACGAGTTCGCACTGGAAGGGATTGCCGTCGGTCTTATCCGGACAATGCAATAACCATCAACTTACAGCCCCTGATTACTGCCCTTTGTAATCAGGTTTACGCTTCTCAAGAAACGCGTGCATACCTTCCTGTTTGTCCTGGGTCGCGAACAAAAGCTGCAGCGCTTTTCGTTCAAGCGCCAGGGCAGCGCCCAAGGGCGCATCGGCACCGTGCAAAACCACCTCTTTGATCTGCTGCAGCGCAATCGGCGGCTGGCCGGCCAGATGCTGTGCCAGCTCGAGGCAATGTGGCATCAGTTGATCGTCATCGACGACTTTGCTGATCAAACCCATCTCGTAGGCTTCATCGGCACTGATCAAATACCCTGTCATGCACAAGTACATGGCGCGAAACTTGCCAATTGCACGGGTTAGCCTTTGCGTTCCCCCGGCACCCGGCATAATACCCACACGCACCTCGGGCTGTCCGAAGCGGGCTGTGCGCGTCGACACAATCATATCGGCGTTCATGGCAAGCTCCAGGCCACCGCCCAAAGCATAGCCCGCCACCGCCGCAATAACCGGAACAGGACACTCGGCCACGGCCGCCCATAAACGTTCGGTATGACGGTGGTACATTTGTACCGCATCCACCCGTGACATATCCTCTATGTCGGCACCCGCTGCAAAGAACGTGTCCCCCCCCGTCAGGATGACGCAGCGTAACTCGGAATTATCGGCCAGCGACCGGAAAACGGCGGCCAGCTCCTGGCGAATACCCAGATCAAGTGCGTTGCGCACATGAGGGCGATTCAGACGCACCACGGCAATGTGTGCGGTTGGGAACTCCAGTAATACCTCATTCGTACCAGGTGGCGTATCCAGCCGCGAATTGTTTTGATCCGGCATTGTTTTCCTCGTTTCTGTTCCACTCGTTTATCCACGCTCCGAAAACGTGGCGATCGGCTTGGCATTCGTGTATTTATAACGGGCAGTTTTGATCGAAGTCTGGTTTTCGCTTTGCTTTCAGGGAGGCCAGCCCCTCTTTGGCGTCGGGTCCTGTAAAACCCATGAACTCCAACGCCAGCGAAGTATCAAAAGTAGGCCCGGCCATGCGCAACCAGTTGTTCAAAGCGTATTTAGTCCAGCGCAGCGCCGAAGGCGAACCGTTTGCAAGGCGGCTGGCCACCTCAATCGATTTGGACTCGAGCTCGGCAGCCTCGGTACACAAAGACACCAGGCCAATGCGCTCGGCCTCTTCTCCAGAAACACTCTCGCAAAGCATCAAATAGTATTTTGCTTTGGCCATGCCGCACAGCAAAGGCCACACTATGGCGGCATGATCTCCCGCAGCCACACCCAAACGCGTGTGCCCATCGATAATGCGCGCATCTTTCGCCGCTATGGATATATCGGCCAGCAAGCCGGCCACCAACCCCGCCCCGACCGCAGGCCCTTCCATGGCCGAAACAATTGGCTTGGAGCAATTAATCACGTTGTAGACCAGATCTCGCGCTTCCTTCCAGACACGCGACAACACCGTGAAATCTTCGGTCATCTCTTTCACCAGATCCAAGTCACCCCCCGATGAAAACGCACCTTTGGAGCCCCGGATAATCGCCACGGATACGTTGGGGTCGGCATCGATGTCCCGCCAAACCCGTACAAGCTCTCCGTGCATGACCGCATCGGCGGAATTCAAACGGCCGGGGTTGGCCATGGTGATGCGCAACACGCGTGGCGCCGGCTCATCAAACTGCAAGCGCTGATAGCTTTCATAAACTGATTTCATATTTTTTTCTCCTTGCCTTGCCAATACTTATCACGCAGCAGGTTTTTCTGAATTTTGCCGATGGGCGTTTTAGGGAAGCTATCAACAAACTTCACCTGGCGCGGACGCTTGAAACGCGCCAGGCGCTGGGCACAATGATCCACAATTTGCGCTTCGCTTAACGTAGCACCCGACTTCAATAATACGTAGGCAATCGGAATCTCACCCCATTTATCATCGGGAATGCCAAACACGGCACACTCGGCCACAGCGTCCAGTTCGTAGATGGCGTTCTCAATTTCCTTGGGATAAACATTTTCCCCGCCGGAAATAATCATATCCTTGGCCCGATCCACCAGCGTGATGAAACCCTCTTCGTCCATTACGGCCAAGTCGCCGGTTATTGCCCACCCATTACGCCAAAAAGCAGCGGTTTGTTCAGGCTCGTTGTAATACTCAAGCATCACATTATTGCCTCGCGATGCAACTTCGCCAATTTTTCCGGGCGGCACAGGATGCCCCTGTTGATCAATAAGGGCAATATCAACGTTGTAAGCCTGGCGTCCGATCGATCCAAGCTTGTCTTGCAAATACCAGGCCCGCAACGACGTCAGCACACCCATTTCAGACTGGCCGTAAATTTGCGTCATGGCCACATTGGGCAACAAACGCATCATTTCTTTCTGTACCCAGTCTGGCATAGGGGCACCCGCAAACGAGACCTTGCGCCAGCTTTCGTAAGCTTGCGCGTCAAATCCGGGGTCGCTGACCACCATGGCGATTTGCGTCGGCACCATAAACGCGGCAGTCATGCGATTCTGACGAACCATTTGCGCAAACGCATCGGGGCTCCATTTGGTCAGGAAAACACTGGTTGCCCCCACCAAAACCGCCGGCTGAAACATGATATTCAAGGCTGCAACGTGGAATAACGGCGTGACCATACCTATGACGTCCCGTTCATCCAGTGCTTCTTCCATTGCAACCGTATGCGCCGTAATATAGCGATTCAGATGACTACAAAGCACGCCTTTGGGTCGCCCGGTTGTCCCTCCCGTATAAGTCATGCAGAAGGGATCATCCGGCTTGAGCTCCACACTCGGATAATGCGCTTCACCCTGTGCATAAAAATCCTCAAAGTCGGTGTCGTCCGTCTCGGCGCCAATACTGATATATCGACTCAAAAGCGCAGGCTGCCCTTTTATGCCGTCTGCCTTGTCTTTGAATATCGACTCATAGAAAAGCGTCGTGACGTCGGCTTTTTCCAGCACGAAAGCCAGTTCATCGGGCGAATACAACGTTGACACGTTAACCAGTACGGCGCCGGACCGCGCCACCCCGAAGAATACAATGGCATACTCAAGACGATTGCGACACAGCATGGCCACTTTTTCGCCTTTTTTGACACCCGCCGAAATCAAGGCATTCGCCAACTTGTTGGCCGCTTGATTCAGCGCTTTATAACTGAAGGTCTGATCTTCCCAGATCACAGCCGTTTTAGAAGGGAAGCGCTCGGCGGAACGGCGCAACATATCGCCAGCCAACATAACCGTCTCCTGTTATCCAATGGACCATGGCTTCGCTACCATGCCCCGCTGATCATTATTTGTGTAATCGAGCCAATCTTAATATGATTGCGCGAAAAACTATTCCGCCATGCAAAAAACAGGAGATATGACAAATGATTGGAGCCAAAGACCGGCAATTTGTTGACGCATTGGCTCGGGGATTGGCGATTCTTGAGTGCCTTTCACGTGCGGAAAAACCGCTTGGCAACGGAGACTTGGCGCGGCCGATTACCCTGCCACCCTCCACCGTAAGTCGTTTGACCCACACTTTGACGGAACTCGGTTATCTTCGCCGCTCCGACCAGGGCCGGACATACGAACTGACCCCAAAAAACCTCACGCTGGGGTACCCACTGCTTGCCGGCATGGGCCTGCGCGACCGCGTGCGCCCTCACTTAAGCAAAATCAGCGAACAAACCGGACACACCGTTGCGTTGGCCATCCAGGACGGCCTGCACATGTGCTATGTCGACGTTACTCAGGGAAGCGACCTCCATGCCATCCGGCTGGCAACAGGCGGACGACTGAGAATGAACGTGTCGGCGGCAGGTATCGCCACGCTGGCCGCAATGCCAAAACAAAAACGCTGGTCTACCCTGCTGCGCTTGAGAACCGAAATGGAACAGCGCAATGAAGACTTGCGTACACTGGAGAATGCATTGGAGGCGTGCTACCGTCTGGGCTACGCAATGGTACGCAACACTTGGCACGAAGGAATCGGCGGCGTCTCTGTTCCCATTCTTTGGCAGGGCGCCTACGGGGCGCTGGCCATGCCGGTTCCAACCACATCGGTTAGCGCGCAGCGAATGCACAATGAATTGGCACCCAAATTGTTGAGTGCGGCAGCCGAGATCGGCGCGGCACCGTTACAAATACCGGAATACTAACTGCCCTGCCATCACCCGCTTTGGCCCAAGCGGGACGAAGCCGGATCAACAAACTCGCGTAATCGCTGTTGTGTGTCTGCGCTCGACCACAACTGCATGAAGCCATCAATCTGCGGCGCGACAGGCGATTGCAAAAAGCCTTGCCGGCAGAGTTTTTTCATATGAGCGGTTGCCTCAGCGCCGCCGGTCGTACACAAGCCCGACATCACCTCGTCGGTTTCGTCGCCCTCATTTTGATAGCCTGAAATCAAGCCCAACCCACACGCTCGCTCAGCGTCCAGGCCAACTGCATCGCACAAGAGCAACTCGGCCTTGGCGGGCGCAGTACGATAACGAATAAGATCGACCATGTCGGGGAATAACCCAAGACCAAGCAGAACTTCGGGAAACCGTAACTTGGCCTGTCGTGACATCACGCATCGATCGGCAGCCAACGCCAGCATTGCACCGACACCCACCGCATGTCCCTGCGCTGAAACGCCGACGCGGCATGGTGAATGGAACACCGCGCGAGCCAACAATAAAAAAGTCTCAAATGCATTGGCCACATGCTGTTCCGGCTGCCCGATCAGCTCGGCAAGCGCAAAGCCGGAACAAAAAAAACGACCCGGATTCCTGGGCACAAAGCAAATCGGTTCACGACGCTGCTGCGCAGCAAGAAACTGTTCAAGCAACTGGTGAATATGCGCCACGCTGACACGGTTATCAGCCGAAACGCCGACAGAAATCTTAACCATCACGGCCCTACCTCATTAAACTCGGCAGCCATAGTGCAAGACCCGGTATGGCAATAACCAACGCCACCGATACCAAAAAAGCCAACACAAACGGCAAGGCACCCAGAAATATTTTCTGGACAGGGACTTCGGGCGCCACCGACCGCACAATGAAAATATTCATGCCCAAGGGTGGCGTAATCAAACCAACCTCAACGACCATGACAACCAGAACACCGAAAAGAATCGGGTCAATGCCCAGGGCAACCGTTACGGGATAGAAAACAGGAATCGTCAGCAGAATCATCCCCATGGAGTCCATGAAGCACCCCAGCACGATGTAAACCGACAAAATCGCCACTAACACCCAGACAGGCGCCACATCCAACCCAACGACAAAATCACGCAATGCGCCAGAGATGCCGGTTACTGAAAGAAATGTGGCATATAGCGCCGAGCCAATGATGATGAAGAAGATCATGGCTGAGGTGCTGGCGGTTTCCGTCAGTGCCCCGGCAAGGTTTTTCCAGGACAACCCGCCACGAAACCAGGCAATAATCAATGTTCCCAGCGTCCCAACAGCGGCTGACTCCGTGGCCGTAAAGTAGCCGGCATACAAACCGCCCAGCACAATAACCACCAGCCCCACCAGGCTAAGTACGCCTGCTTTGGGGACATCGAGTCGCGGATCATTGGGATTGGCGCGCGGCGCACTGGCCGGACGCAAGCGCACCCATACAACAACCGTAACAATAAAAGTCAGGGTTAACAAAACCCCGGGCAAGATGCCGGCTGCAAACATTTCACGAATCGACTGTTCGGTAAGCAAACCGTACACAACCAGCATGACGGACGGCGGAATAAGAATACCGATGGTGCCGCCAGCAGCGATGGTACCGGATGAAATAGACGGGCTATATCCGCGTTTGAGCATTTCGCCCATGGAAATACGACCGATTGTTGCCGCAGTTGCCAATGACGAACCCGAAAGCGTCGAAAACCCGGCACACGCAAGAATAGTGGAAATACACAAACCACCCGGCATGCGTCCCACCCACCTGCTGGCCAGGAGAAACAAGTCGCGGCTAAGACCTGCATACGCGGCAAGATTGCCCATTAAAATGAACAGCGGGATAACTGAAAGGCCATAAATCGTGACGTTGATGGATGCACCGGCAAGCTGGAACCAGGCCGCAAACGCTCCCTGCACCAGATAAATTCCCGTAACCGCAGTCAGCATCATGGCCACGGCAATTGGGATACGTAATGCAATCAATACAAGCAAGGCAAGCGAACACCCAATGCCAACAGCCAGATTGCCCGTCATAAGCAGCTTCCCTTGGCACCAGCGTACCGGGTTTGCTCAAACAAACGCGCGAGCTCTCGCCAGAAGAGGCATAGCAGCACAGGGACCGACAATGCCGGACCCAGCGCAAGCGGTATCCAATCGAAATAGGTCGGCAAGCCAAGATCAGAGGTGACCCCGCCATATCCACGCACGTCGAACATGCGAGCGCTAACCCGCCAGGCCAGCAACGCAACCACAGCCAGGGTAACAAACGTACTGACAACAATAACAAGCTGTTTCAACCGTGCCGGCAACGCATCGGTAAAAAGCTCCACCGTGATATGACTGCCCTGCCAGAAAGCAAACGGCAACGCCAGCCCGATCATCCAGCGCATGGCAAGCGTTACGGCTTCCCAGATACCGGGAATGCCCAAACCAAAGTTGCGGCCCACAACATCGAAACAGGTCGCCACCCCCATAACCAGCAAAAGAATGACGCCTGCCAGCAAACACAGCCAGCGCGCGATGGCGCCAACTGCATCACACACGCGCTCTGCGGTACTCAACGCCATAAACTATTGTTTTTCCAGTTCTTCTGCGCGGCGAACAGCCATATCGTAGATTTCCTTGCCCGGCAAACCGGCTTTATCGGCTTCCTTGATGCCTGAATCAATAACCGGCACAGCGCGTTCGCGCCACAGTTTCTGCTGCTCGGGGGTGAGCGTAATGAAAACATTGCCACGTTCTTTCACGTATGCACGTCCTTCGTCCTCGGAGGCGTCCCAGGCACGCCCCACGGCAATGGCTTCTTTCATACCGGAATTATCATCGATAATCATTTGAAGATCTTGAGGCAGGCTGTTGTATTTGGCCTCGTTCATCACGAGGTAAAACGTAAGTACATACATCGGGAAGTCAATGTGATAGCTGACCAGCTCCCCCAATCGCAGTCCTTTCATCGCGTCGTAGGGAAAGGCAACACCATCGAGTACGCCACGTTCCAGGCTTTCATAAGCCTGGGGAGCCGGCACGCCGACGGGATCAGCTCCCAGCGACGACAGCAATGCTCGTACGGGCGGTGAAGGAAAACGAATTCGCTTTCCCTTCAAGCCCTCAAGATCGCGCACCTCGTCTTTGGTGTTCACAATACCGGCGTGGTGAGTGTGCAGGTACAACACCTTCACCCCTTCAAACTCTTTATCCATATACCCCTGCTCGAACGCCTCCATGACCACCTGAGATGCGTTTTCGGCACTTTTGAAAATGAAGGGTAGCTCCATGATTGACATGGCGGGGAATCGACCGGGAGTCGCTCCCGGCATACTCCAGCCGATATCGGCAACACCACCACGCACACCATCGAAAATCTCGTTCACAGCCAATAATTGGCCTGCAGGATAAATGGTGATTTTGAGTCGGCCATCGGAGGCCTTTTCAATTCGCTGCGCCCACTCTGGCAGAATTTTGGCTGCCATATTATGCATAGGCGGCAAGTAGTGTGCCAGACGCAGTTCATGTACTTCTTTGGCCTGAGCAACGCCTGTAAAGGCCAAAACTCCAACGAACAAACCGGATACCAGTGTTTTCAACATCGTTGTCTCCTAGACACCCGCGGGACGCGGCTAAGCAATTTTTTAATTTATTATCCGGGTGCACTAGAAGCACAAACGAAACTATAGTCCACTTACATACAAGCCCACCCTTGATAGTTAGAATGTCTCAAATGACCTTAATTCGCAAGCCAAAATTACAAACTGCATTTTCGCCAAGCGGAAAAGTCAAGCCGATAACACAATACCCGAATCAAGATTCATCCTGAGAAAACAAATCGGAGCAGCCAAAAAATTACCCCGCACGCTCAACGTGCGGGGTAATTCTTGTGCTGTGGTGAATTGAATCGGACGCCACTAACGGGCGATCAGAGTCAGTGCTTGATCACATTATCGGCGCCGGATTCACCCGATGACTTCGAGTTGGCGATTGACTCGGCCGTCAGGCGTGCGACCTCTTCGTCTGACAACGCCTGAGGCATATCTTTCAACGCCACCTCAAGAACCCGATCAATCCAGCGAACCGGCACGATTTCCAGATGATTTTTGACGTTGTCAGGGATTTCCTGTAAATCCTTGACGTTTTCCTCGGGTATCAAAACTGTCTTGATGCCACCCCGATGAGCCGCAAGCAGCTTCTCTTTCAAACCGCCAATGGGCAACACTTCTCCACGCAAGGTAATTTCCCCTGTCATGGCAACGTCGGACCGAACGGGAATGCCTGTAAGAGCCGAAACCATCGCGGTCGTTACCGCAATACCCGCCGACGGACCGTCTTTGGGTGTTGCGCCCTCGGGAAAGTGAACGTGAATATCACGCTTTTCAAAAACCGAAGACAAGATCCCCCACTTCTGGGCTCGTGCCCGTACGACTGTACGCGCCGTTTCCACCGACTCTTTCATGACATCGCCCAGCGAACCGGTACGAATCACATTGCCTTTACCCGGCATGTCGGCCACTTCAATCGTCAGCAAATCGCCGCCCACTTCCGTCCAGGCCAAACCGGTTACTTGTCCGACCTTGTTCTCTTTTTCGGCTATGCCGAAGTTGAAGCGACGCACACCCAGGAAATCATTCAGGTTTTCCGAGGTAATCACGACTTTCTCGATCGTGGTTTTATCCTGTCCGGATTTGGTGTTGCGACGCGCCTTGCTGAGATCCGGATACTTTTCAAGCATTTGCTTCACGACTTTGCGGCACAACTTGCTGATTTCGCGCTCAAGCGCACGAACACCGGCTTCACGTGTGTAATAGCGCACAATGTCGCGCACGGCAGATTCCTGAACCTCCATCTCGCCTTCACGTACACCGTTGTTCTTCATCAGCTTGGGCAGCAGATGATCGAATGCAATATGCACTTTTTCATCTTCCGTGTAGCCCGACAGCCGAATCACTTCCATACGGTCGAGCAGTGCAGGTGGAATGTTCAGTGTATTGCTGGTTGCCACGAACATCACGTCAGACAAGTCGAAGTCGACTTCGATATAGTGATCCTGGAATGTATGATTTTGCTCGGGGTCGAGCACTTCCAGAAGGCCCGAAGAAGGGTCCCCACGGAAATCCGCACCCATTTTGTCGATCTCATCGAGCAGGAACAAGGGGTTACGCACGCCCACCTTGGACATGTTCTGCAAAATCTTGCCAGGCATCGAACCGATATAGGTGCGACGATGGCCGCGAATTTCAGCTTCATCGCGCACGCCACCCAACGCCATGCGCACAAACTTGCGGTTTGTGGCGCGAGCGATTGACTGACCCAGCGACGTCTTACCCACGCCAGGTGGGCCGACGAGGCATAAAATGGGAGCTTTCAGCTTGTCGACCCGCTGTTGAACAGCAAGATACTCGACAATCCGTTCCTTCACTTTCTCAAGACCGTAGTGGTCGGCATCAAGCACGCCTTCAGCATTGGTAATGGAATTGTTGATACGACTTTTCTTGCGCCATGGCAAGCCAATGAGCGTGTCAATGTAATTACGCACAACCGTGGCTTCAGCCGACATTGGCGACATGAGCTTGAGCTTCTTCAACTCGGACTCAGCTTTCTTAAGCGCCTCTTTGGGCAATTGCGCAGCCTGAATCTTCTTTTCAAGCTCTTCAAGATCGGCGCCGTCTTCGCCTTCACCCAACTCTTTCTGAATGGCTTTAACTTGCTCGTTCAGGTAGTAGTCGCGCTGGCTTTTCTCCATTTGCTTCTTAACGCGGCCACGAATACGCTTTTCAACCTGAAGAATGTCAATTTCCGACTCAAGCTGCGACAAAAGATTCTCGAGACGCTCGGTTGTATTCACAACATCGAGCATCTGCTGCTTCTGCTCAAGCTTGAGCGGCAAATGCGCAGCAACCGTATCGGCCAGGCGTCCCGCCTCGTCGATGCCGCTTAAGGAGGTAAGAATTTCCTGGGGAATCTTCTTGTTCAATTTAACGTATTGCTCGAACTGCGCAACCACTGCACGGCGCAATGCTTCCGCTTCGGCCGCCTGGCCTTCATCGGCCGGCAAGACCTGAACGTTCGAATTGAAATGCGTTTCGGCGTCGGTAACCGAATTAAGCTTGGCGCGTTGCAAACCTTCGACCAGCACTTTTACCGTGCCATCGGGCAGTTTCAACATTTGCAGAATGCTGGCAACGCAACCAATCTGGTGCAAATCCTCAGGGGTGGGATCATCCTTGCCGGCGGATTTTTGCGCGACCAGCATAATATTGTTGCCGGCTTCCATTGCCATTTCCAATGCTTTGATTGAGCGAGGGCGGCCGACGAACAAAGGAATCACCATGTGCGGAAACACCACCACGTCGCGCAATGGCAACAGTGGCAGGTCCATGGGTTCTGAGGAGAGAATCTGGGTCGCAGACATAGTCATTTCCTTAATAAAACAGCTTCAGAAACAAAAGGGAAGCTAGCGCCTCCCTTTTGTAAGTACTGCACATGCGTTGTAGGTGGTGACTAACGCTGGTATTTCAAGACCCTAGGCTGCCGCATTCTTCAATTTCGGCGAGTCGGACTTCTTGTCTTTGGAGGATGCCTGTTCTACTTCCTCTTCAGCGTAAATCAGTAGGGGCGTACCGCCACCCGCAACTGCATTTTCGTCAAGTATGACTCTTTTGACATTTTTTTGCGAAGGGAGTTCATACATTGTCCCCAGCAATGCAAGCTCTACGATTGAACGCAAACCCCGCGCACCGGTACGCCGTTTGAGCGCCCGTTGTGCGATTGCCTGAAGTGCCTCGGAACGCACCTCAAGTTCGACATCTTCCATTTCAAACAGTTTCTGGAACTGCTTGATAATGGAGTTGCGCGGCTCGGTAAGAATACGAACCAGCGTACTTTCATCGAGCTCTTCCAGCGTTGCCACAACGGGCAAGCGTCCCACCAACTCGGGAATCAGACCGAACTTGACCAGATCTTCCGGCTCGACATCGGCGAAAAGTTCGCCCACACCGCGCTCAGACTTTGCCCGTACCGACGCAGAAAAACCAATACCTGACTTTTCCGTGCGGTCGCGAATGACTTTTTCAAGACCGTCGAACGCACCACCCACAATAAACAGGATGTTGGTGGTATCGACCTGGACAAAGTCCTGATTGGGATGCTTGCGGCCGCCTTGAGGCGGCACAGACGCAACCGTACCCTCAATCAGCTTCAGGAGGGCCTGCTGCACCCCTTCCCCGGAAACGTCGCGTGTGATGGACGGGTTGTCGGACTTGCGTGAAATTTTATCGATTTCATCGATATAGATAATGGCTCGCTGCGCCTTGTCGACATCATAATTGCAGTTCTGCAGCAATTTCTGGATGATGTTTTCGACGTCTTCACCCACATAACCCGCTTCCGTCAACGTTGTGGCGTCGGCCATAACGAAAGGAACATCAAGCATGCGGGCCAGTGTCTGCGCCAACAGCGTTTTACCTGAACCGGTCGGCCCGATCAGCAGGATATTGCTTTTGGTCAGCTCAACGTCGTCGCCCTTGACCTCGCCGTAGCGAATCCGCTTGTAATGGTTGTACACGGCAACCGCGAGGCTACGCTTGGGCGTTTCCTGCCCAATAACATAGCCATCGAGAAACGCTTTGATTTCCTGCGGCGTAGGCAGCTCATTGCGAACCGCATTACGTGCGGCTTCCTTGGTTTCCTCGCGAATGATATCGGTGCAAAGGTCAATACACTCATCGCAAATGAATACCGACGGACCTGCAATCAGCTTACGAACCTCATGCTGGCTTTTGTTGCAAAAAGAGCAATGCAACACTTTTTCGTCGGCGGATCCTTTCTTTTCTGCCATAAAAACTCTTTGACCTATCCGTTGCAGCTACGCCGGTTATAAAAACCCGGGGCAGCTTTGAGTTTGTGGTAATACCTATGGTACCACCAGACGTTGACGTTTATTCGTCGGTACGGGAAACCAGAACCTTGTCAATTATGCCGTAAGACGCAGCGTCTTCAGCCGACATGAAATTGTCGCGCTCGGTGTCCTGAGCAATACGCTCCACGGGTTGCCCCGTGTTCTCGGCCAGAATCAGGTTCAGGCGCTCACGCAAGCTAAGAATTTCCTTGGCTTGAATTTGAATGTCGGATGCCTGGCCCTGTGCCCCACCCGATGGCTGATGAATCATGATTCGAGAGTTGGGCAACGCGTAACGCTTGCCCTTGGCACCGGCAGCCAGTAGGAATGCTCCCATGCTGGCTGCCAAACCCGTGCACAATGTGGAAACATCGGGCTTGACGAACTGCATCGTATCGTAGATGGCCATGCCGGCATACACCGAGCCGCCGGGCGAGTTGATATACAAGGAGATATCCTTACCCGGATTTTCAGACTCAAGAAACAGCAACTGCGCCACAACCAGGTTGGCCGACTGGTCGTTCACGGGCCCAACGAAAAAAATCACCCGCTCGCGCAGCAAACGGGAATAAATATCGTAAGAGCGCTCTCCACGCCCCGACTGTTCAACCACAATCGGGACATACCCAAGACCAGTGGGTGTAACTGAGTTGTCGCCGTTCATAGAGGCGTAGAAATCCGTAAATCGCTGCATTTATGCAGTCCCCATTAGTTCGTCAAAATCAACTTTCTCATCGGTAACCTGCGCTTTCGACAAAACGTGATCAACCACGTTGTCTTCCAGCACGACTGCCTCGATTTCAGCACGGCGCTGACGATCTGACAAATAGTAGGCTACAACCTGAGCTGGCTGTTCATAATTCTGGGCCATTTCCTCGATACGGGTGCGAACCTGTTCCGGCTTGGCCTGCAAATCGGCCGTTTCAACCAGTTTCGACACCAGCAGACCCAGGCGAACACGACGCTCGGATTCTGCTGAAAATGCCTCTTTGGGAATGGGGATGGATTCAGCATTGGGCACACCGCGCTGTTTCAGATCTTCACGCGCCGCCACAACACGACTTTCGGCATCGCTATCGACCAGTGCCTTGGGCACGTCGAACTCGCCGGCTTCAAGCAGGGAGTCGAACACGCTGGCTTTTGTACGTGAACGCGCACGCGCCTTTACCTCGCGCTCGATATTAGAGCGGATATCAGCCATGAGCTTTTCGACATCGCCTTCCGGCTGGCCCAACTGCTTTGCAAACTCTGCATCCACCTCCGGCAGAATGGGTTCGGCCACTTCAGTAACGGTGATTTTGAATTCAGCGGTTTTGCCTGCCACTTCCTTGCCCTGGTAGTCCTCGGGAAAGGTGAGCGGGAAGGTGTTGGTGTCACCCGCCTTCAGGCCGCGAACGGCTGTTTCGAATTCAGGCAGCATACGACCCTGGCCCAAAACGAACGGAAACTTTTCAGCCGAACCGCCTTCGAATGGCTCGCCGTCGAGTGTACCGACAAAATCGAGCGTTACGCGGTCATCGTCTTGTGCCTCACGACCGTCTCGCGCTTCGTAATTTGCGCGTTGCTTGCGCAGGATGTCAAGCGTGCGATTCAACTCGGCCTCGCCGACTTCTGATGCCGAGCGCATCACTTTCAGCGCGGAAAGATCAGGAACGGCAATTTCCGGATAAACCTCGAATGTAGCGGAGAAGGCCATTGTGCCCTCTTCAACGCCTTCTGTCTTGGGCTCCAGGTTCGGCGTGCCGGCTATGCGCAGATTGGCTTCTTCAATGACTTTTTCGAACGTTTTACCCACTTCGGTGTTGATAACGTCGTAGCGAATGCCTGGGCCATGACTGCGTTCAATGATAGACAGTGGCGCTTTGCCTGGGCGAAAGCCTTGGATTTTGGCGGTACGTGCAACGCGCTTGAGCTGCGATTGGACTTCTTTTTCGATATCGGCCACCGAAACGACCACATCAACACGACGCTCAAGGCCTGAGAGATTTTCAACCACGGGCTGCATTAGGAACCTATATAAAAGATTTAAAAATTGAAAGACAAATAATCAAATGGAACAGACCATTTTACCGGAAAGTTCACGACGTTACAGGCAAGGTCTTATTTACGCCCCGGAGGCGCCAAACACGTTATCCCAGACGTTGGCAATATCGTCGGCACCCCAGCCACCTTGCTGGTAGGCCACTTTGATTTCCTCGGGGTGTGACCACAAGGCCAGCTTGTCGCCGCCCAAGCCAATGCACTGGCCGGTAATATTCTGTGCCTGCGCCGAGGCAAGAAACACAAACAACGGCGCGACTTCCTGAGGCAACCCCATGCCCATTCCCATTCTTATCTCGGGGGGCAGGCTTTCCCCGCGTTGGGCAGCAGCCACATGGCTTTCCATGCCTGGAATTGACGCGACCATTTGCGTTAGCGCCATCGGCAATACCGCATTGACCGTGACGTTCATGCGAGCACACTCCATTGCCCATGTCCGGGTAAAACCCACAATCCCGGCTTTCGCGGCGGCATAATTACCCTGGCCGAAATTACCCTTTTGACCCGCAAGGGAGGACACCAAAATCAGACGCCCGCCCTCTTTGCGGGCCCGGAAATGCTTCACCGCTGCGCGAGCACAGGTAAAAGTCCCGCGCAAATGCGTTTCAATGACCTGATCGAAATCGGCATCACTCATGTTCCAAAGTACTTTGTCGCGCAAGATCCCCGCATTGGTCACCATGATGTCCAGACGCCCGAACGCAGACACAGCGCGCTCGACACACCGGTCGGCGGCCTCGCTGCTGCCAACCGCCACCACTTCTGCCGTTGCGCGCCCGCCAGCCGCAGTAATCAACTCAACCGCCGTCTGAGCCCGATCGGCATCAACGTCATTGACGACCACTGCTGCACCCGCTTTTGCCAATGCCTGGGCGACAGACAAGCCCAGCCCCTGGCCGCTTCCCGTGACAACGGCCACCTTTCCTTGTAAATCAATCATTTTTTTCCCTCGAGACTAACGGCCGCGAAAAACCGGCTTACGCTTTTCCATAAATGCGCGCGGCCCTTCCTGGGCATCTTCGCTGCCCATTATCGCTTTATAACTGGTATCTTCCAGCGCGTAGGCATCAGCTAAAGGCTGGTCCTGCGCCTCGCGCGCAACACGCTTGATTTCCCTGACCGCCAATGGTCCGTTTGACGCGACCCGACGCGCAATTTGTGTTGCGCGCTCCAAAAGCTGCTCTGACGCCACCACTTCATTGATGAGCCCCAATTGCAAGGCTTTTTCCGCACCGATCATTTCGCCAGTAAGCAGCAAATCCATTGCCTGACACCATGAAACCTGACGTGGCAGGCGAGCCAGCGTGCCGGCAAAAGGAATCAACGCATGTTTGACCTCAGGCCATCCGAATACAGCTTGAGGCGTTGCGATCCGGATATCGGTTCCCAACAGGATTTCCGCCCCGGCAGCAACGCAAACGCCATTTACTGCAGCAATGACCGGCTTACACAGCGGATCCTCGCGCAACGGAGCCACAGATCGGACCCTAGGGTCGTTTAACAACCGCTGATCCCATTCATCGGCCGGGCGACGGGCGCCGCTGAACAAGGGCAAGGTCGTGCCCAAATCGCCTCCTGAACAGAAAGCCTGTGTCCCGGCCCCCGTTAAAATGGCTACCTGCAAACTGGCATCTGCCTCGAATGCATCGAACGCGTCGACCAGACGGCATAAAAGCTCCGGGCTGAGCGCATTGCGCGCTTCAGGCCGGTTTAGCGTAATGGTTAAAACGCCATTGGCCACATCAGTAATCAAAACAGGAGCCATCACATTCTCATCCAACTTAAATTACACCTCAGCCGTGAATAAAATCAATCTGCAACGGCAAGCTCCCCACTGTTTCTTTCAGTCGGGCAATCTGATCATCGCTGAATGACGCTGGAATGGCAATTTCAGCAACCACACCGCGCGTCTGGGCAGAACACTGCACTTTAATGCCGTCGGGCAAACCCAGCGGCTGAATGACAGCGATCATTTTCGTTTGTGCCGCCATGGCCCTCAAAGTTGGTTTGTAGATTTTCCCGATTGGCGTGGTGGGCATCGTATCGAGAATCGTGACACGCTTGGGCACGGCGGGACGCTCGGGCACGTGCGGCGCAGCCAGTTCCAGCAATTGGTCAGGCGGCAACGAGGCGCCCTCTTTCAAGGTCACGAACACAACCGGCAACTCGCCCGCATAGGCATCGGGTTCGCCCACCGCCGCACACGTACTGACATCTGAAAGCTTCAGGAACGCCTCTTCGATGATGCCCGGATCAATGTTGTGACCGCTGCGGATAATCAAATCTTTGCTGCGACCGGTAAGATAAATATAACCGTCCTTGTCGACATGCCCCAAATCACCGGAAAGCAACCAATTATCTTGCGTGAAAGTGCCTTCGGCCTGAGCGGAATCCAGATAACCGCTACTGACATGCGGGCCCCTGATGGCAATAATGCCGGTTTCCCCAGGCTGGCAAAACTCATTCAAATGCGACCTTGAGGCCGATTCAAGCGGCACCGCCACGACTTCGGAATACGGCAGGCGCACGCCAACGGAAGCCGGATGGCGCGGCGCCATACATGGTTCAATCGACACGATCCCGGCACACTCGGTCATACCGAAGATGTTGCGCACTGAAATATCGCACTGCGATTCAAATCTTTGAGCCAACTCGGTAGGCAGGGGCGAGCCGCCAGTTAAAGCCCAACGAACATTTTTCGCCTGCTGCGCTGCCTTGGGCACGCCCAATAACGCAGACAAAACAGTTGGCACGCAGCCGAAATGGGTAATTCCGTATTTGTCGGCAAAATGCCAGGCATGCCTGATGAAATCCTGATTTCGCAAACCGGTAAGCGTCGGCAAAAACAGTGTCACGCCTGCCGCCAAGGGCCCCAACCCATAGACAAACGTACCGGCAACGTGAAACAACGGAAAGCCGTTCAATACGCGGTCACCGGGTTGCATGGCATAGTAGAACGCAGCAAACCAACTGGTATGGACTTCGTTGCGATGGGTATGCCGCAAAATCTTGGGCAACCCCGTGGTGCCACCTGTGTGAAAAAATGCCGCAGTGCTGTCCGGAGTCAGTTCATCCTGAAAGCTGTCCCTATCAGGATATTTCAACAACTGGGCCTGAAATGACCCCGTTCGCGGATTACGCTCATTGGGATCAATTTCCAGAACATGCTCAACACAACCCGCCAATTCAGCCGCACGGTGCGCCTCGGCGTTAATCGGCAACGAGGCACAAGGTGCCAATGTCACCAAGACACGGGTGCCGGTTTTACGCAGCAACTGCGCAATATGCTCGGCGCCCAACAAGTAATTAATTGGAAAAGCGCACCCCGCCATTTGCGCGCCCCACAAGGCAAATAACGACGAAGGAATGTGAGGCACCAGCAGCGCAACAGGCGCCTCGCGCTGCACTCCCAATGAACGGAAAAGATGAGCAGCACGGATGCATTGCTGTTGAAATGCCTCAAAAGACCATGTCAGATAGGTGCCGTCAGGATCCGCATCTTCCTGAAAGTGCACTGCAGTGAGAGAACCGTAGGCAGCAGCGGCATAATCAAGCAACGCCGCTGTTGAACGGAACGGAACCGCTTTCTCGTACGGTTCTCGCTCCATCGCCACGATGTCGTTCAGATCAGAAATATCAGCACGGGAAACGGACATCACACTGCTCATCACGATTACTGCTCCAGTTTCCAATTGCCATTTTCAACGCTGACCATGACCTGTCCACGCTCATCCAGGCCGTTGTGGTTTTCCGGGCTCATATTGAAAAGACCTTCCGGGCTCACGACCTCTTCCATGTTTTCCAGTGCATCGCGCAGCGCCTGACGAAACTCGGGGGTGCCCGGTTGTGCCTTTTCCATTGCAACAGGAATCGCAGCATTCAACATACTGTAGGCAGTCCATGCCGTGGAGCCAAACAGGGAACGCGAACCGGCGCCGTGCTCGTTCTCGTACTTGTTCACATACTGCATGCCGGCTTTCTTGGTGGGGTGATCATCCGGTAATTGTTCAGCAACAAGAACAGGCGCAACCGCCAACCGGGTGCCTTCAACCGCTTTTCCGCCGATGCGAATGTAGTCGGCATTGGCAACGCCATGTGTTTGATAAATCGTACCCTTGTAGCCGCGCTTAACCAGTTCCAACTGCGGCGTGGCGCCTGGCGTACCGAAACTGAAAATATAAACGGCGTCTGGCTTGGCCGCCATCACCTGCAGAGCCTGCGTCGTGGCCGAAATATCCTGAGCACCAATCCGGGCGGTAACGGGAATCTCGATCCCTGCTTCCTTTGCCTGATCCTGGAAGGCCTTCAGGAACCCTTCGCCATAACCGGTTGTAACCGCGATCACACCCACGCGCTTGATATCGCGCACTTTCATGTCTTTGATCGCTCTTTCAACCGACAATGCTTCCGGCGCGGGAATCTTGAACGCCCAGGTTCTTGAGCCCTCCTGGGGCTCAATAATGGCATTGCCTCCACCCAGCGATACCAATGGCGTCTCATTGCGGCCGGCAACCTCCATGATGGAGATGGACGGCGGCGTAATCGAAGAGCCAACCAGCACATCCACGTTTTCCTCGGTAATCAACTTCGAGGCCAGACGACCGGCTTCGGTTGGATCACTGCCATCGTTCATGATGATGACGCGGGCTTGCTCGCCGCCAATTTCTTTAGGCCATAGCTTGACGGTGTTCTCCGCCGGCTGACCCAGCGAAGCAGCCGGTCCTGTCAACGACAGAATGACGCCTACGGTCACTTCTGCGGCAGTTGGCACACTTGCTGTGACGGCAAACGCAGTTGCGCCAGCCATCATTGTTTGACGCCAGAATGACGCCTTCCGGATAAATTGAAAACGCATTGCATGTCTCCTTTTGGTTTATTTTTGGGCAAACCGCATGATTAACGCGTGGTCTGCCGCCTGCCTTTATACTAGGTAAACAAAAAAGAAAAAGCTGTCATCCGAAAAGATGACAGCATTCAAGAACATGGAGAACAAGATGCGTGCATGGAGACTCGAGGGCGCGGCCTCAGATGCCGCACTCATACAAGACGCTGTTGCCAAGATTGTTACAGGCATTGGTGTGGAAGGCTTTTCCCGACAAGTGCTGCAGCAGGTAAACCGGGTGATACCCGTTGGCTGCTGGTCGGTATACAGGGTGGGCGGGACGCAACCGTGCATGTTCTTATCCAGCACCTACCAGCGAAAAGACACGACCGCAGACAGCTGGCGTGCCTATCTATCGGGCCCTCACCTGGCCGACAAAAGTTTTATCCTCGACAGCGGGCAGGCAAGCAGCCCGGCCATCACGCATTTAACGGCCGAAGAAATACCCACCCCGATACATCGCGAAAAAGTCTACCGGCAATTCGACATGAGTGAACGCCTTTCGGTTGTCGAAGCAGAGTCAGACAACGAAATTTTCGCCTTGAATTTCTATCGCTATAACGACCAGCATTTGTACAGCGACCATGAACTGGCCACATTCGAAGCGCTGGCGCCGGCCCTGCTGGCGGCGGTTCGACGCCACCTTGCCCTGTCACAGCGGTCGCAATTAACCAATACCATGTCGGTTGATTCCGTTCGCCTTACATTCCAGACGCATCGTCGTGATCTGACAGAACGCGAACTTGACGTCCTGGCACGAGCGGTACTGGGAATGAGCTACGAAGGAATTGCCAACGACCTCGATTTAAAACTGCCTACGGTAAAAACATACAGGAATCGCGCCTTCGACCGGTTAGGCATTCATTTCCGCAATGAATTGATTAGGTATTATTTGCTGCTGGCAAGTACAGCCAAATAAAACAACAAAGCCTGTCCCGCCGTTCCCTTGCATCCATACAAGAAATGGATTGCCCCTCTTTATGTAAATCTTGTATCCTTCGGTAAGGGAAGGTTGAGGGGAACTTATGTTGAGTCATTTCAGCAGCGTCGTGTCTGGCATCAGGTACATATCATCTCGCGCGTGGCACAACCACCGTTACATAATAAACAACAGCATTCCAGAGGCGGCACAACGATGAATGATCTGCTCAGTGCCTGTCTATATAAAAAGCGTCTCTCCTCCTCGCTGCGCGCACTCGCGGCATTGCTGCTTTTGCCGGGGGTGCTAGCTGCTGCCCAGGCACAAGAAGCCGGGACATCCGCCGCATCGTTATCGTCTCGCGGTTTCATGGACCCGGCTGGCCCGGTAGCGGCTGCGCAACTGTCCCATTTCGGCACCATCAGCCTGATCATGCTCGTTGTCGTGATCATCCCCATCTTTATCGCGATCCCCATTATTTTGCTGCGCTATCGTCGCGGCGCGCGCGGGGCGTACAAACCCGATTGGGAATTCAACTGGGGCGTTGAATTGTTCATCTGGGCGCTGCCCATCATGATCATTATCGCGCTGGGCATTGCCTTGTGGAACCACACGCACAAGTATGACCCCTACGCGCCACTGGGTGAAAATCCGCTTCAGATCCAGGTTGTTTCGCTCGACTGGAAGTTCCTGTTCCTTTATCCCGAGCAAGGCATCGCTACGGTCAACTTGCTTGCCCTGCCGGAGAAGCGCCCGGTCACCCTGACACTAACCAGCGGCACCGTCATGCAGTCTTTCATGGTGCCCCGCCTGGCCGGGCAAATATACACAATGGCTGGCATGTCGACGAAACTTAACCTCATTGCCGATAAGCCCGGTACCTATGTCGGCCGCAACATGCAATATAACGGCACCGGCTTTGCCTCCCAATCATTTGGCACCAAAGTCATGACCGACGACGCATTCGCCGCCTGGGCCGAAAAAACACGCACGGCATCCGGGCAGCTTGACTGGCAAGGGTACGAAACCCTGCTCAAACCGTCGATCGTCAACGAACCCGTGCTCTACTCCTCATTCGACCCTGACCTGTTCAACAAGATCATTGCCAGCTTCGCGCCCGAGCAGCACAAGATGGCCAGCACCCACAACAAACACCACGGCCATCATCAAGCGGAGGCGAACCAATGACCTGGGAAACACTATTCGGGCGACTCACATGGGACTCTCTCGTCTTTTCCGGTGCGATCGAGAACCCTTCTGCGAGTGAATTCGTTGCTTCGGGGGCCGGCAGCCTGGTCGTGCTGGGCGGCATCGGCTTGGTGGTACTGCTCACTGCCATGAAGTGGTGGCGGCCGCTCTGGACCGACTGGCTTACCAGTGTCGACCACAAGAAAGTCGGCATTATGTACATTGTGCTGGCAATTATCATGTTCCTGCGCGCTGTTATTGAAGCCGCGGTAATGCGATCGCAGCAATTGGCCGCCTACGATGGTACGGGATACCTATCGGCAGACCATTTTGGCCAACTCTTCACAACGCACGGCACGATCATGATTTTCTTCGTGGCCATGCCGTTCATCACGGGCCTGATGAACTACGTAATGCCACTGCAAATCGGTGCGCGCGACGTCAGTTTTCCACGGCTCAATGCCATCTCGCTCATGCTGACGGTTGCAGGTGCCATCCTGGTCATGATTTCCCTGGTTGTGGGCAAGTTCTCAACCGGCGGCTGGACAGCCTACCCCCCATACACCGGCATTGAATTCAACCCCGGAGAAGGCGTCGATTACTGGATATGGGCCGTCACGCTGGGTTCTATAGGTTCTACGCTCACGGGCATCAACTTTGCCGTGACCATCTACAAGAAGCGCTGTCCCGGCATGCATTTTTTCCGGATGCCATTGTTCACCTGGACAACGCTTTGCACCTCCATCCTGATGATCTTCGCAATGGCGCCGCTTACCGTGGCAAGCCTGATGCTCGCGTTAGACCGCTACGCCGACTTCCATTTCTTCACCAATGGAGACGGCGGCAACATGATGAACTTCGCCAATCTTTTCTGGCTGTTCGGTCACCCCGAGGTATATATTCTGGTGCTCCCGGCGTTTGGCGTATGGTCGGAAGTGGTGTCGACCTTTTCAGGCAAACGCATCTACGGGTACACCTCGCTGGTGGGTGCAACCATGTGTATTGCCGTCTTTTCGTTCTGTGTCTGGCTACACCACTTTTTCACGATGGGCCAAAGCGCCAGCGTAAACGCCGCTTTCGGCATCGCCACCATGCTGATCGGCATCCCGACAGGGGTGAAGATCTATGACTGGTTGCTAACCATGTACCGTGGCCGCATCCGGCTAACAGTTCCGATGCTGTTCCACGTCAACTTCCTGTTCATGTTCGTGCTTGGCGGTTTCACAGGCATCTTGCTGGCGAACCCAACAATCGACTTTCAGGTACACAATTCGCTTTTCCTTGTCGCTCATTTTCATAACGTGATCATTCCCGGCGTGCTTTTCGGCATGTTTGCTGCGGTACAGTTCTGGTTTCCGAAAGCGTTCGGTTTTCGCCTGCACGAAGGGCTGGGCCGCAAGGCGTTCTGGTTCCTGGCGCCCGGCTTCTTTCTGGCTTTCTTCCCGCTCTATTGGATTGGCATGATGGGTGCAACACGACGCACCGCCACATGGTCGGATCCCGGCTATCTGCTGTGGTTCTCCATCGCCATGCTGGGTGCACTGATGATCCTTACCGGAACTGCCTTGCTCATCGCCCAGGTCATCGTTTCCGTCAAGCGACGCAAAGAGCTGGCGGTACCGCTGGGTGATCCCTGGGATGGGCGTTCACTGGAGTGGTCGATTCCCTCTCCTGCGCCAAGCTGGAACTTTGCAGTCGTGCCAACCGTATCCTCCCGGGATGCCTTCATTACTGCCAAGCAGAACGGCACCGCCTACCAGGCACCCTCTGCCTATGAAGATATCCACGTGCCGCGCAACTCTGCAATAGCGCCGCTTATAGGCCTGTTCGCCTGCGCAAGCGCATTCGGCCTGATCTGGCACATCTGGTGGCTCGCCATCGTTGGATTCGTCTTGGTCTGGGCCGTTGTCATCGGCAGCTCGTTCAATCTCGAAACCGAGGAAACAATACCCGCAGCCGATATCCGTGCGCAGAATGAAGCCTTCCTCGACGCTGTTCACAAGGCGCCCGGCGTCACGCGCGACGACGAAATGAGCTCAGCCAACCAGGGCAAGGCACTACCCGATTTCATCGACGCCCACCCTGCGCGCAATACAAGAGGCAAAATGACCGAGGCCACGACATGAGCACCCATCAACGTCTTCATCCCGGTGTCAATCTGGGACACACTGATCCGGAGAATCATGAAGAGGCGGAAGAGAAAATCTTCGGCTTCTGGATATTCCTGATGAGCGACCTGGTCCTGTTCTCGGTGCTCTTTGCCACTTATGCAGCAATGAGCGTACAGGGCGTGGCACAAGGCCCATCCCCCGAGGAAATTTTCGGCTTGGGGCCGGTGTTTCTTGAAACCATGGTCCTGTTGGCCTCCAGCTTTACCTTCGGATTGGCCATCCTGGAACTGAAGTACCGGAACAATCGCAATCGACTCGCGTTATGGCTAACGCTAACGGGCCTGCTGGGTGCCTTGTTCGTCGGCCTGGAGTTGAACGACTACCGGATACTGCTTACCGAACATGGTGCCGCGCCGCAAACCAGTGGCTTTCTTTCAGCCTATTACCTGCTAACCGGCACCCATGCACTGCACGTATCAGTCGCTATTATTTGGCTGATCGTTCTTGCCGTTCAACTTGCCACCATGGGCCCGGTTGGTGCGGTAAAACTGCGCCTGATGCGACTGGCTCTTTTCTGGCACATGCTCGACATAGTCTGGATCGGCATTTTCACCTTTGTTTATCTATACGGGGTCGTTTTATGAGTCAGGACGTTTCTTCGACTGAAAACCACGAGGAAAGTACGGAACAACGCGACTACGTCAAGGGTCTGGTGTTGGCTTTCATCTTAACCATGGCTTCTTTTTCAGTGGTCTGGTTCAAGCTGCTGACCGGCCCTGCTGCACTGGTTCTGCTCGGGGTCCTCGCACTTGTGCAATGCGCCGCGCAGATCCGGTATTTTTTGCATGTTGATGGCCGTTCACACCGGGATGACCTGTTGTTGATCCTTTTCACCTCGCTCATTATCCTGATTATCGTCGGCGGAACGATCTGGATCCTTTGGAATCAGCATGCACGCATGATGTAACACCGTACCAGACATTGTGTGCCTCGGGCATCATCAGTTAGCCAACGCTGACGCCCGATACGAAATCAGTATCGCCACCAACAGCGCGCAAACCGTCAGCAAACCGCTCCACATCACGATGCCGGGGCCCCACTTGCCATCGTGGATACAAGGCACGACCGCGGCGGTCAGACTCATCACCCCGCCTGCGCGCAGCATATAAAGCAGGCACTGCGACGGCAAGCAATAACGCCAGACCTGACGCTGGTAACGTGCCATGGTCAGTGCAATTGACAACAAGCCTGCAAAAGACAAAATGAACGCAAGCAGCAACATCATGGTTTTATACGCCACGCGAACCAGCCAAACAGCAATCCCATAGCCAGTACCGTCAGGTCAAATCCGGCAAATACCCAGTCGTGGGCCGCGAGACTGCGACCCAGATGCCTGTCTGTCGTAGCCACGTTCAGTACCGGCAGCAGCCCGAACATCAATGAAGCCATACCGAACTGCTCGGCCCAGGCGCGCTTTGTGGACCGAAAAGCCGCGTGAATCAGCATCGTCAGCCAGGTCAGGAACATAACATGCACTTCCCAGTCGGCCCGTCCAGGCATTGATACCGGCAGCAGACGATTTGCCCAGAAATAGGCGCAAATGGCAATAGGCAGGCCCACAACCACGCCCACATTGAGCTTTTCGACCAGACGCAGCCCCGGCCCGGACTTGCCTTGTAGTTTCTCCAACTTCTGCCGACGTTTCACCGTCCATAGCACCAGTCCCGTTGCAACCATCGCCGCGCCCAGCAATCCAGACAGCACATATAGAATGCGAAGCACCGGGTCAGCAAACAATCCCTCGTGCAGGCCCTGCATGACGTCATTGAAACCCTTTGCATTCGAGTGCAATGCCGGTTGCTGGGCCAGCAACTTTCCGCTTACACCGTCAAACACCAATACATGGGTTGCGCGTAGCGGCCCATTTGCCAGGTTCCCACGCACGACGATGCGGGCATTGCGATCATTCGGATGGATCATATCCAACACGGCAATGGGTGCTTCGTTCCAAAGGCGCTGAGCTTGCGCAATAACGACATTCAGCGATACCAGCGGTGCCGATTCTCCACTGGCCTGAACAAGCGCCGGCGCCTCGTACACCTCGTCAAAGAACATTTGCCGGCTCTCTTGGCCCTGACCATACCAGGCCATCGTAATCAAGGGCATATACGTGAGCATCATGAAAATCAAGCCGGAATAAGTGATCATCAACTGAAAAGGAAGCGTCGCGACACTCACCAGCGTATGGGCATCCAGCCAGGAACGCGCCCCCTTTTTGCGACGAAAAGTGAAGAAATCAGCAAAGATTTTCTTGTGTACGATGATACCGGTGACCAAAGCCAGCAACATCACCATGGTGGCCAGGCCAACAAGCCAATGACCGGCAAGCGACGGCAAATAATGCAGGTTCCAGTGCATGCGATACAGAAGTTGACCTGCGCCGGTTTCCCGTGCCTGGATCGTCTCACCGGTTTCCGGATTCAGCAAGGCATGACCACGCGGCTCAACCCCCTCACCTTGCGCACCTTGCCAGAAGACACTGGTATAGGGCTGATTGCGATCAAGCGGTAACCCAATTACCTGACGACGTGCACCCGGCGCGTGCGTATCAAGGTAGGTCTTGGCATGCTTGGCCACAGTTTGCAGCGACACGGAAAAATTGGCCGCCGGCGCTTCAGGCCGCATCCAGCGATCGATCTCGGTATCCAGGTAGCCCGTTGTACCGGTGATGAATATGAAATACAGAATCCAGCCGAACAGCAATCCTGCATAGGTATGCAACCATGACATTGACTGGCGAAAGCTGCGCTTCATGACCACGCCCACTGCACACTCAACAGCAGCAATGACAAACCAAAACAGACTAACAGGCCCAACCAGGCGCGCCGGGCATTGCGCGCGCCAAAAACCCAAATGACCGCCATGATGTAGACGGCAAAACTGCCATACATCGATAACATTGCCGATTCGGCACGATCAAGCGACAGCATCGCGACCAACGCAACAGGTACGGCGTTGGCTACCATGTATCCGCCCACGATGGCCGCCGCCACTCTGGACACAACGACCCACCGCCACGAAAAATCAGACATAAAGCGTCGTTCCCGGCAACTCACGCTTGCCCATTAAAAATCGATCGTGGCACTCAGTGTGAAATAACGAGGCTCCGCCAACCGCAAACGACCGCCCGACCCGGATGCGCTTTCCCAATAGTTTTTATTCAACAAGTTCTCGACGTTGACCCGAAACGTGACGGGATAGGTTTGCATCCGATAGCTGGCACCGACGTCCAGGCGAGTCCAACCCGGCATTTTCTGCATATTGGCGGCGTCGGCGTATTGTGAGCTACTGTGAATCACACGGGCGTTCACACTCAACCCCGACAGGACCGGCACATCCCACTCGGCCCGCATGGTGGCCACCCAACGCGAAAGCCCGGGAGCCTGGTTTCCATCATTCGCACCGCTTTGAGTACGCACCAAAGTCGGCTGCAGGTAGGTCACGCCCCCCAATAGCCGCAAGCCCCGCACCGGCTCACCAAAGAACTGCCACTCGATACCGCGATTGCGCTGCTCCCCGGCCATTTCCGAAATGAAACTGCCCGGCGTACTGCCCGGTGTGGTGATCAGGCTGGGTTGGCGAATCTCAAACAGCGAAACAGTGCTGCCGAAGTTCCCGTTATCATACTTAATACCGGCTTCGGTCTGGCGCGTTCTGGCCGGTGCGAAAGCCTGCCCGGCATTCTCGGCATTTGCGGGTGCCGTAAAGCCAAGTCCAAGCCCTTCAATATAATTACCATAGAAGGTAACCTCATCCCAGGGGCGAACGGCAATGCCCACAGAAGGTGTTATGCGGGCCTCGTCATAATGAGACGTCTGCTCGCCTGTGTCGGGACTGAAATTGCTGACCTTAACGCGCTGATGACGCGCACCCAGCGTCACAAGAACACGATCGTCAAGAAAACCCAGCGTGTCCGCGATGGCAATCGATGACAACCTGCGCTCATAGGTTCTTGGAATATTGCTTGAATAATTAAAATCGGGTCGCTCAATACGACCTACGTTATCAAGTGTTGATAACGTCGCCGGCCCCGACTCATAAAGATACCCCCCCTCAAGCTGCAACAAAGAGGCTTGCACATTCAGTTGATGGCTGACCGACCCCGTCGTGAAACGGCCACGCACCCCCGACATCACCGTTCGTGTGTCGGAATACTCCGGATAATAAACAGGAAAGGAACTTAACGTGCCCTGGTTATCAAGCAACGTGTGGTTGGTACGCAGGTTGTATGGGGTGTTTTTATTGCCCCCCGCGCCGCCATACAAGGTCAATGACGGCGTCAGGTCGTATTCCCCGTGAAGCGCGACATGCATATCCTTGTTTTCGGTACGCTCCCAAGACTGGGCCGTACGGTTGCGGGCATCAGGGGCGTCCGGAATTTCCACCCCTTCCACGACCTGCAAGCCGGAACCAAAACCGCTGGCGCCATCCACTCGGTCCTTCTGATAGCCCAGGTCAGCCGACACCCTTAAGCGCTCGCCACGATAGTCGAGCCCAAGCGTGGCGACATTCAAAGAATTGGTTTGGTCATCGACCGCGGTATCGCCATCCAGATACACGCCATTAAAGCGCACGCCAAACTGGTTTGCGTCGCCAAAGCGGCGCCCGATATCCACATGCGTTCCGAACTGCGCGTCGGAACGATAAATACCCGTGACTCGGGTCAACGGTTCATCCGTTGCTCTTTTGGGCACGATGTTGATACTGCCGCCAACCGTACCGGAGGGATTAACACCGCCAAGAAGGGCATTAGGCCCCTTGATGATTTCAACCCGTTCGACAGACTCGACTGAAATCGTCGTATTCGGCAATACACCGTACAAACCATTCAGGGAAACGTCACGCGACATTAAGCTGAAGCCGCGTATACGGAAATTATCGCCACCTGTATTCGTCCCTCGCCCGCGCGTTGAAATCTGAACTGCCGGGTCATTATCCACAACATTGGCCAGAGAACGCGCCTGCTGACTTTCAATCAACTCGGCCGTGTAGCTTGTGATACTGAAAGGCGCGTCCATAAAATCAATATTGCCCAGCATACCCAAACGCCCACCGGTAGCCACCTGCCCGCCCGCATATTCGGTCGGCAAAGCATTCGGTCCCACGGCTTGTCCGCGTACCCGGATGGACGCAAGCGACGGCACCGACCCCTGCCCTGCCGACTCGATCGTTACCGCGTCCGGTCCGGTAAAGCGCATTACCAGCCCACTACCGGCCAGCAGTTGTTGCAACGCTTCGCCAACAGCGTAGCGGCCCTGCAAAGCCGGCGCCGTGTAATTAAAAGCGGATTGTTCCGTATACAGCACTTGCACGCCGGTTACCGCTGAAAAATCAGCGATCGCCTGTGGCAAAGGTTTGGAAGGAATGTTGAATTGGTAAATCCGCTCCGATGGCGCACTTGCCGATGCCACACTTTGTGCATGTGCCGTTTGCGCCATTACCGGCCCCATTGTCGCCAAAGCCAATGCAACAGCCACAACCCGCGTGCAATACCTCACCTGAAATCCTGCTGCTTTCATGTTCCGTCCCGTCAATATGCCAAAACAAATGAGAATAAGTTTTATTCTTTTCTATAAGTAAGACGTAACGACAAGACGTTATCCCCCAGTCCGGGAGAAAAATATTTCGGCAAGGGTCAGGAATCGTTGATGCCCGATCAGCGAATCAAGACAACATAATCCGTCAGACGTGTCTGACGGATGGGCAGCGTGTTTGTCATGACCTCCAGCGCTGCATCGGGATCATCAGTGCGGAAAATGCCGCTGACTGCAAGTTCATTCAACGCCTCATTGACAATCACGATGTGTCCGCGGCGGTAGCGGTTCAGCGTTTCAACCACCTGCGCCAAAGGCGTGTTGTAAAACACAAACTGTCCACGCAGCCAGGCGGTCACGGCAGTGCGGTCAAAAGACACAGGGTCGCTGATATGGTCACCCAGCATCGTGGCCTGCTGCCCTGGCATCAGGACAACAGGCCCGTATTCAGGCGATTGCGGAACACGCAGCTCCACGCTGCCTTGTGCAAGACTGACAATGGCCGCCTCTTTCTCCATACGCACATTGAATTGCGTACCGGTCACCTGCACGGCGCCGGCCTCGGTGGTCACAATAAAGGGGCGGTTGTCGTCAGGCACAATGTCAAACCAGGCCTCGCCTTTCAACAAGCGCACCCGACGCGCCTGTTCGCTGTAGTCTTTAACCACCGCACTATTGGTGTTAAGAACAATGCGACTGCCGTCTTCCAGCGCAATCGGCGCGGCCTCGCCCACAGCCGTCATATGATCACTTTGCCAGCGCAACATCCAATCATATTGCCAACCAATGGCAAAAAACATGGCCAACACCAAACTGGCTGCCAACGCCAGGCCTTTTCCTTGGCCAAAAAAACGACGGCCACTGGCAGTTCTCGATATGGCGTCCTTTGCAATCACTTGTTCAACGGGCTCGGCCAACGCGTCCCAAAGCGATTCCATTTGCGCATAGGCCTGCCGGTGGCGCACGTCTTTCAACAGCCACTGATTAAACGCTGCACGTTGTTTCCGATCGGCGGGTGTACCGGGTTCGCTGGCCCGCAGCCGGGCCTGCCATACGGCGGCCTCTTCAAGCATGGCTTCAGGTAAATCATCCATCGGCGAAGGCATATCGTTGTTCATCCACCCAGTCCTTTAAATGCTATTTTACCGGGCACAACAACGTTGATCGACAATGCAACACGATGGGGTAACTGGGCTCTGAACATTAAATAACGCGGCATCAAACCAAACGCCCCGCTTCTTTCAGGCGCGCCCGGCAGTGAACCATGGCCCGCGCAATGTGCTTTTCAACCGTTTTCTCGGAAATCGACAGGCGAGTCGCTACCTCGCGCATACTAAGACCGTGACCTCGATATAGCAGAAATACTTCGCGGCACTTTTCAGGTAACTCATACACGGCGGCACTCAAAGCCGCCAGCTCTTTCCGGGATATCACCGCTTCAACCGGGTCTGGCGCGGTGCCGGGCACATGCTCCATAGCAGGACAAAAGTCTTGTTCCTGCTCGCCGTCAAGCCGGCCCTGTGCCTTTTCCCACGCTTGCTGACGGCGCACATGATCCACCGCCACATTGCCGGCCATACGATACAGATAGGCACGCGGGTTATCAGGTAAAGCCGCCGTTGTCGTGCTGGCACGAATCCAGGTTTCCTGCACGACATCTTCCGCCATTGAAGTCGAGCCGGTACGCCCGCGAACAAACTCCCGGAGCTCCTCGTAGTAAGCCTCCACAGCCTGAGACAGCAATGTGAACCTGGGTTTCGTCATTGTTCCAACATCAAATGGCAAACCTTGCATACAGGACGTTACGGGGCCAAAATGAGAATTATTATCATTCTATAGCCTGGAAAGGCTTCAGGCAAGCGGATACAAAAATGACGCGGCGCCATCGCCGCTAGTAAACAGACAGACTACCTCCTGTTGACCCGCTCGATCATGGCACACCTAATCAACCTCAATTATTGATATGTTATAACATTACATTTTTGGCGATTCACGAATTCTCTGAAGTCGATGAGCCACCCCTTAAACCAATAATCGTAAATACATATGCAATCTGGTTTTTATTGTTCATTAAGCGCGTCTGCGGCCAATAACAACAGCGGCGCAAACACTCCGGGTTTTCGTTTTTCAATGGTCGGCGCTATTCTCAGTTGCGCGTGTTTCACCGGGCAGGCCAACGCACAGGAACATGACGATAAAGCAATGACACCCGATGCAAGCCGAACCGCAGTGCAACTGCCATCGATCACCGTTACGGGCGCCGCTGCATTGGATGCAACCTCAGAGGGAACAGGCAGCTACGCAGCGCCCTACTTAACGATCGGCGGCAAATCGGCTGTCCCTGTAATGAGTATTCCCAATTCCGTTAGCGTTATCACGCGCCAGCGCATTGAGGATCAGAATCTGGTCAGCGCAGACGAAGCATTGGCCCAAGTCACAGGTGTCACCGTTACGCCATGGGACGGCACCAGTACCCAGATTCGGTCTCGCGGATATTTCCTTGAACCTACTTACGACGGCATACCCGCGTTTGGCGGGCTCAACGCAACGCAACAATACGATGTGGCCATGTTCGACCGGATAGAAGTTTTACGCGGCCCCGCCGGGCTGTTTCAAGGCTCCGGCCAACCTGGCGGTACAGTCAACTTCGTACGCAAACGCGCGCCTTCCGAGCTGCAAGGATCAGCTTCAGGCACCTATGGCTCATGGTCAAACAAGCGACTGGAAGCAGACGTGGGCCTGCCCTTGAACACACAGGGAACGTTAAAGGGACGCATCGTGGCCACCGCGCAAGACCGTGATTTTTATTACGACGGGGCGAGCAGTCGCAAAAATTTCGTCTACGGCACACTCGACTTCCAGCTCTCGCCGTCTACATCATTCTCTTTGTATGGTGCCTTTCAGGACGACACGACAAACCCGTTCATGGGCTTACCGGCTTATACCGACGGCAGTTTTATCGATGCTCCGCGATCTACCAATCCAATGGCACCCTGGAGTCGATACGATACCCAAAACAGTACGGTGGCAGCACTTGCTGAACATACCCTGCAAAATGGCTGGCGCATTCAGTTAAACACATCGCACTCGCAGCGCGACAGCCAAATACATGATGGCTACCCCACTTCGGGCGTGGACCCCGTGTCGGGGAATATCGCGAGTTATATGCGGCGTGGATGGGACGACACATCAACGCGAAATGCAGTTGATATCTATGCCAACGGGCCATTTAAACTATTTGACCGCCACCACGAAGCGACCATTGGCTACAACTATGAGCGATATCGTGGCGACACTAAGTACGGTGCCTTTCTACCTTTCGACAATGTCCCGTTCGGCCAGTCAGATCGAGTCCCCTATACGGATATCGAACCTTATATGCGCGGCGTCGGCTATGAAACCCGTCAGAGCGGCTTCTACGGACAACTGCGCCTGTCTGTCACTGAGCCTTTGACTATCGTACTGGGCGGGCGCCTAAGCGACTTCACCACCAGAAGCCGCAGCTCATGGCCATCCACTGTAACCGACTGGTCGACAAATAGCCGTGAACGCGGTGAATTTACACCCTATGCGGGCATCGTCTATCGCTTGAATGAGCAACTAGCCGTATATACAAGCTATTCCGATATTTTCATGCCGCAATCGCAAAAAGACCTGTCTGGGCGCACATTAGATCCGCGCGAAGGAAAACAGATCGAAATCGGTATTAAAGGAACGGCAAACGACGGACAACTTCAATTCAGTGCGTCAGTCTTTCGCACGCGCGATGTCAACCGCTCATTTGCTGACGTAGATAACCCTGGCTTCTTTTTATCGGCAGGTGAAGTGCAAATCAAAGGGGCCGAAATTGAAGTCAGCGGCAGCCCGCTGTCGAATCTGGAGTTGACTGCCGGCTACGCGTACCTTACAAGTAGCTACAAAGCCGACCGCAACAACGCGGGTGCCGCTTTTTCTCTATTTGAACCTCGCCACTCCTTTAAGCTGTACGGCAATTATCACGTACCTCAAACTTCCTGGATGGTGGGAGGCGGCATGATAGTGAGTTCCGGGACCATGGGCAGCGGTGAGTCGGGCGTGCGTGAAGGAAGCGGCTATGCCGTATTCAACGCTCAGATCGGTTACGCAGTGAACAAGCAAACACGCGTTACGCTCGCTGTCAATAACCTCACTGATCGTCAATATTACGCCCGGGTAGGCGGCTTAAACAGTTACAACATTTACGGGGAACCTCGCAACGTGTCGTTAAATGTCCGCGCTCATTTCTAACTCGTTACCCTAACGACTTGTGTCTTGTTAAAATCAAGGCTGTGCCCTTGCCGCAACCCGTTACCACGACATCGTCAGGTTCATGAACAGCCCTTTGGATCGATCCTTTGACCCACCCCCCACATTGAAACGGTACTGAATCGTCCAATCCAGATAGGATTTTTCAGCGCTGTAGTGATTACTTCGAAACCAGTAGCGAACCCCAAAACCTGGCCCGATACCCATCGACCAGGACCGCCCATTGCCTTGCAAGGCAAATTGCCCCACCCCATCAATATCGGCGCGTGAATTCTCTTTTTGCCAGTCTGCTGCGAACACGACATGAGGATAAAGAATCAGTGTCGGGCTAACGGTTTCAAGTCGCACACTTTTCCCAACCCGTAGCTCGGAAGACAAGAACTGGTATTCGCGTTTTAGGCGCCCCGACTGATTGAATGCCTGCGCACCACTATCGCGGAAATCTGCAGAAACATCATTCCAAAGGTAACCGGCCTGGGCATAGCCTTCGATACGCCACCAGCTTTTCTTGTCCTGGCGCAATTCCGTACCCTTGTAATAAGCGTAAGTAACATAGGCAAGCCAATCGCCATCGTAACCGGCCGTTTGGTACTCCTTGCCCGGGATACCCAACGAACAATCGCTGGGGGTCGCGCTTCCCAGGCGCGAGCGCGTTCCCAGATTAAAGCGTCGCTCAAGGCCAAAAGTCAGTCCGAAGGAAGATGACGGTGTAAAACGCAAACCCAATGCGCCAACGGTACTGGGCAGGCCTGTCACACTGCGATAACTGTCTGCAGGGAATCGATTCCCGCACTCATCAAAACTTTCGTCAACGGACGTTCCATTATCATGCAAGGTATTGGATGCGCGTCCATAGACCTCGAACACGCGAGTTGATGAATTCAATATCCGGGACGGACGCCAAAACACCTCGGCCGTATTGAATACCGCGTCTCCCAAAGCCGCGCTGGGGCTGCCGCCTAGCCCGGATGTCGCTGGTCGTGCCCCACGATAGCCCGCAGACACATAAGCCCCCCACTCTCGCTCCAGATTCGAGATATTCTCGCGCAGATTCAGCCGCTGCTCTGACGTAAGCTCAAGCTTGCCGGTATCAGCCGCATCAATACTTCCCTTCAGAATAGCGCTCGCCTCGCGCTTTTTCCCGACTGCCGCAGCAGCAAAGCCAGCATCAAGCGCTACCCGCGGATTCGTTTGACCCGTGGCACGGGCCTTTTCAAAGTCGTTGTAGGCAAAATCAGCCTGCCCCAGGCGCTGATACAGGTAAGCTCTTTGCACCAGCAGCGCTGCATCATCCGGCTGCGTTGCCAATGCGTTATTCAAACGATTCAGCGCCTCCAGATTCTGTGCCCTGTTTCCCGCGGCCAATGAAGTCGTCAACAGCCGCTGCATGCTTTCATCATCAGGCGTCAGATCGACCGCCTGACGTGCAAAATCGATGGCCTGCTCGAACTCCCGTTGATCGTAAGCTGTATAGGCCCGCCGCGCGAACTCCGCTGCCTGTTCGGCACGCGCCTTGGCTTCCTGTTGTTCACGAAAAGCCTGAATATCGATTTTTCTGTCTTCCAACTGTTGACGATTAGCAGCGCCGACTGCCAACGCGGTGTCTATCGCATTGTTGACGGCATAGGGGTCATTCAGGGCTCGTAACGAATCCACCCACAGCAGCGCCCAATTGCCCTGCGCAGGCGCAAGACGAAACGCCTGCTCTGCAAGCGACGCGGCCTGCTTGTAATCGCCGCTCTCGTAAGCAGAATAAGCTTTGGCGGCCAGCGGATAAGCCTTTTGATACGCACGCTGCCGGGCTGACACTTTTGGCGTTGCAGGTTGGGCAGCAGCCGGCAATGCCCGATCAGGCTCGCTGATCGGGCGCGGAGGTGGCTCTATTGCTTTTTCCACCTGCGTAAAAACGGCGCGATAAAGCCCTTGTTTTTCAGCGGCGCTTGCCACAAGGGCCGCTTCCTGTGGTCTTTTCAACTGCTGCAACGCATAAATTTGCAACACATACAATTGCGGCGCTTTCGGTTCCAGCCTGGCAGCCTGCCCAGCCAGTCTCAGCGCGCCCTCGTAATCATGCTCGGCATAAGCCTTGAAGGCGGCATCCGCCAATTCCCAGGCTTGGCCTGTAAGCGGGCTGTCTGGTGTTTCAGAACGCGCCGCAGGCGCGTCGACCGGTGCGGTATGTCCGAGCGCACCAAACGCGGTGACACAACAGAAAAGCAGTAACGTCAGCGTACGTGAAATGCTCATCATGTCTTAACCGCCTCTTTCAATAGCTGACTTGCACTCGTATTATGCGCATCGAGCCACTGCGTTTGAAAATCAATCGCTTCGTTCAGGATCACGTCTGACACCATTTGGCGTTCCAAAAGAATTTCCCCAAGTGGCCTGTTGCCCTGGTCACGCTGCATTTGCAACGCATTGTCCAGCTCCGTTTCGCTGACTGCACGCCACGAAAGCAAAATTTCCCCCAAGCGCTGACGCTCTGGCTGGAGCAATTCCGTTGCAGGAAAATCATGCATTGTTTTATCCCACACCAGTTGCGTTCCAAAAATATAATTAACAATAAACAGGCGCCAGGCGCGCGCCGCCGCCATTGCGTTAACAAAATTGCCCACGATCATGCGGGGGAAAGACAGCAAGGCATGCTCCCAACCGTACAAACGATTTACAAAATAAAAGCGGTGTGCCCCACGCACAACAAAAAACACCAGATTCAACTTAAGCAGTTCAACCGTCCACGAATTGGGCGCAAACAGCGTCGGATAATACGTTGTCCACCAACCTAAATCGTCGGCAATCTGAAAAAGAATAAAATTGAAAACCAGAAAGTACGCCACGATGGCGACAAACGAAGTCACAAGGCCCTTTCGATCGCGAAAGAAAAAATACTTTTCAGTCAGCGAGCCTTCCCAGCCAACCAATTTCCAGCCTTGCAGGCTGATCCCCAAAGTCCAGCGGGATTTCTGACGGTAAGCCGTACGGAACGTATTCGGAAAATACTCACGCACACTCATTGAATCATGAATCACCTGAGTCGTTGGCTTTCCCAGCCCCAGCCAACGGCGCCGGGTACGTGTGTACTGTACCGGGAACTTGGCAAAAATCTGCTTCATTCCTCTGCGTGCCAGGCGAGCCCCGATGTCGTAATCCTCGGTCAGTGTACTGGTATTGAACGGTTGATTATCACTTTCACTGGCCAATTCACCGATCGCTTTCAAGGAAAAGCATGTTCCCACCCCGGCCGAAGGCACCATACCCGAAAGAAACTCACGTACGACCATATCTTTGGCGTGCGACTCGGCAAACTCGTCCATATAGGTTCCTGCCACGAGTGCATCCCAATGCCGTTCCAATGAGCCCACGGGCAACTGAATAAAATCAATGCGCGGCAACAAATAATTGAAGTACTTGAGCTCCAGCGGATGCAACACATCTTCACAGTCGTGAAGGATCACCCCGGCATAGGGTTCTTTCATGGCCTGTTGGTCGCGAAAAATAGCCTGGACAATCCAATTCAGGCAATCAGCCTTGCATGTCGGCCCGGGATGAGGCACTTCCACGCGCACAAGCATGCGGTAACGTCGCCGCATGCGCTCAACCTCGGCAATCGTACGCGCATCGTTGCAGTAAGTTCCTACATAAATTTTGTAATTGCGATAATCCAACGTTGCGATCATCGCTTCAAGCATCGGTGCAATAACATCGTACTCATGCCAGGCCGGAACCATCACCGCCAGCGGCTGCTCGGGCCTGCCGCGAAGATCCTCCTCGTTGAGCCTGGGAAATTTCTTCCTGGGAGAAAAACGTCGATATAAACGCCTGACCCAATAACAAATGTCGATAAACGTGTCATCAACACTTGAGATCAGGATGACGATTGCCACAGCAATCGCCATCATTTCCAGAAGCCTGAAATAATCGGCCAGAAAGAATGTTGCGCTTAACCCAAACATAGGCGTCAGTTATTTAGTGCCATTTCGGCGACCAGAACGATAAGCCAGCGCCACAAGCAACAGAACCAGGAACAACAAACCCAGAATCGTTGGCACGCCCCACGAGAAGAAGCGGCGCCACTCATAAAACACCGACTGCGCACGTTCAGTCAATGTCGGTCCCGCCGGGTTGGTCGAATCAATCCAGCTCACCAGGCCAGAGGAAGTTACAACGGCGATATCACCCCGATCCAGCTCATAGGGTGTTACCAACTTCAGACCGGAGTCCGGCTTATCGACTTTGGGCAACGCATTCCAGTAAAGCCCGAAATACTCGCCTGAATGAACCACTTCAATGCTGCTCACGTCGCTCAAACCGCCAATATTGAGTTGCTCGGACTCATACCCGTTAATAACCAGTCGGCCATCGTCATTAACGGAAACGGTTGGAGACACAGACTTCACCGGCACACCCATCGCGACAAACAACCCATTGGGCTCGTACTCGGTATCCGGGGCCTGCAACACCAATTGCGCACCTTGGGGAGACAAGCCACTGGCACTTGCCAAACGCACGACATCAGATAAATGCGCGGGGGCATGGGCAAGCCAATCGGCGGGCAGAACCAGATTGGCTTTATTTGCCAACATCGGCATAAGCCCGTTGAATGTCGGTTCCGGTGTCGCCTTGTCGGTGCGCACATAACTGGTGGGCATCACGGCAAACGGAAACCCTACCTGTGGCTCGGTGCAGCCATTGGCCGACGGTAGTCGTTGCAGCATGACCTTCAATCGGTTCGATTGACCGATGGCATACGGGGGAATGCGGGCGCTGATCCGCTCGGCCTCACCATCAGCCTGCAATTGGGTCGCCGTCAGCAAAATATCATTCCAGGATACCGACAACACCGGTCGCGCACCGGAGGTATCGGGAGACGCAGCAACATCAAGCACGAGCTCGTTCGGCACACGTCCATTGAAATCAACCGAACGAAAGGTGAAATCGGTTTGCCATACGGCATGGTTGACCACATCCATGCTCCGCGTGCTCGCCCCTAAATTGTCCAGTCTGAGAACACCCGACGGGCTCAACGGCTTGGCCTTTGCCGCGCTGACATCGACCGCCGGCGCATCAAGAATATTGCGCCACTGCAGGCCAAAAAGTGCCGCAACGTTTTCTGCGGCACTGGCCTTGATTACGACAACGCGACTTGAGCCCCTGCCCAGTATCATCACATTATGATCGGCCACGAATGTGCTATCGAGAAAAGTTTTGCTGATGGCGTCGTTGAACCACGCGATTTGAGCGGGCGTTTCAAGCGTGCTCCTGAACGCAGCCAAAGTGCGCTCCAAACGTGTTGTCAGCGCGTCGTCTGCAATAACAACGTCGCCCAGCACACTTTTCGGGTCAAGTAGCAATAATCCGCCAAAAACAGCATCGTCAAGCACAACCGATTCTGGCTGGCCTGTGAGCCGTTCAGCAACAATATGCCCGCGAAGGACGTCGGGGATCTGAACCGGGGACACCTCGATACGGCTACCTTCGGCGGCCAGGCTTTGAATATTCAATTGCTTGCCCGCAAGCTCCAAGGCAGTGCCAACACGCCAGGCCGCATCGAATGCCGCCTGGCTCAAGGTTGCATCAGAAACAGCCAGAACGCCATCGGCCGGCAACAACTGCCAGGCCGACGCAAGATCAAGAACCGAGGACTCTGGCACGCGATACTCGATACCTGTCGTCGGTTCTATGATCAAACTGTTTGTACTGGCAGGCTCAATTTCGCATGTGCGCAGCGTTCTGTTCGACAACCAGTTAACCTGCAGTTCGACAAAACCCCGGCGCGACTCACTATTGGATATGGGCAGTTTCAGATCAATCGTGCCCGAATCGCCGGCGTAAACACGTGTGAACACGGGTAGCCCATTCACCATCAACTGCAGCCTTGCACCCGACTCCTCGCCCACCAGATAACGGGCATGAAAAAAAATCGCTTGCTCGGAGAGCGTCGTATTCCGGGGCACTGGAAGATAAAAAACGCGCGTCTCGCCTGTTTCCGTCAACACAACCGGTTCTCTCAGGCCCGTATTGCCAAGCGTTTGCGTCAACTGCTGCAAGGAAGACTGATTTGAAACCGGGGCAAAAGCCGGTTCGGCGGGCTGCGCGCGAGAAACGCCACCCAAAACCACCAGTGGCAATGCACATACAAGGACAAGACGGCTGGCAAGCCAGCGGGAAGAAAAGCAACGCATAATGAAGACAATAGCCTTGGTTGGACAAAAATTAAGTAGCGAAAGCGGTATTGAACTCTTGAACCGGCTCATTGAGAAGCGCATGCACAATTCGTTCGCAGGCTCGCCCGTCGCCGTAGGGGTTGGCGCTTTTGCAAAAGCTGTCGTAATAAGACGCATCACTTAACAAACGCCGCGTCTCTTTTACGATGCTATCGACATGCGTGCCCACCAATTTGGCCGTGCCATTGGCAACCGCCTCGGGGCGTTCGGTTACGTCGCGCATAACCAGTACAGGCGTCTTTAAATGCGGTGCCTCTTCCTGAACGCCTCCGGAATCGGTCAGGATGACACGCGCCCTGCGCATGAGCCACACAAAGGCCAGATAATCTGTTGGCGGAACGAGATAAATATTGGGGATGTGACTCAATTCGCTCTGCACAGCAGTTTGCACGTTGGGATTCATGTGGACCGGATAAACGATCTGGATACCCGGATCTTTTGCAAGCTCCGTCAGCGCCTCACAAATATTCAACAAACCTTGCCCAAAATTTTCACGACGATGCCCGGTCACCAAAACCAGTTGGCGCTGCTCATCAATAAAATCAAACTGTTGCTCAATCGGCGCCACCCGCCTTGGGTCGTCGAGCAACTGACAAGCCAAACCCAAAGCGTCAATCACGGTATTGCCGGTTACCCAGCACTGGCCGGCCAGTGCTGCTCGCAGCAAATTGTTTTTCGCAACCTCGGTCGGCGCAAACAAAAAGCTGCTTACCGTATCGATGGCACAACGGTTCATTTCTTCCGGAAAAGGTTGAGCCAGATCCCCTGTGCGCAGCCCCGCCTCAATATGAGCAACTTTGCACTTGGCATGAAAACCGGCCAGCGCCGCCGCCATGGCGGTGGTTGTATCGCCGTGGACCAGCACAAGATCTGGCCGGGACTGACGAATGAGATCGTCCATGGAGAGCAGGATTCGAGCTGTCAGGCTATTGAGCGTTTGCCCTTCGTGCATCACATTCAACGTTAAATCGGGCACGAGTCCAAACAACGACAGTACCGGAGTCAACATATGTGTGTGTTGGCCTGAAATGCACAAAGTATGCTGGAAGCGGTCATCCCCTTTCAGTGCTAGCACAAGCGGCGCCATCTTTATTGCTTCGGGTCTCGTACCCACCACTGTTAATACACGCATGAAATGGAATGTAATAAATATAAATAAATAACTTCTAATTATATCAAACGATGCGGCTTTTCTACCCTTTCCCCCACGGATTTTTTGTCATTCAGGCGGGTCAAACTGTAATATACTTTCGCCCATGTTCGACGTTCGACGCTACCTTCGACGCAATTTGACCCAGGTCTGGCAATTCATATTTTGCCTGACCTTTCTGGCTTTTTTGTGTCGGGCGGTAATTCCAATAGGTTACATGCCCGATTTGTCGGGCGGACGCGACAATGGCCAGTTTGCCATCACGTTCTGTACCGTTGGCGGCGGCACCAGCAGCCTGATGGTCGACCTCGACTCACCATCCGACTCCTCTTCGACCGATCATATCGGCAACCAGGACTGTCCGTTCGGTGTCGTCATGACACAAGCGCTGACACCCACCCAGGAAGCAGTCGCCCTGGTCAGTGTCGTCACCCACCACCCTGTGCCATTGCTGCATCGCAATCGGGCACAACCTTCTTTACCGGCCCAGGGCCCACCGCTGGGTTCCAGAGCGCCTCCTTCAAACCTCGGTTGATTTCTCTTCTCTGATCGTACTGGTTTCGATCATTTTTCAGCGATATTCATCTCGAGGTTTTTTTATGTCCGTTCGTCATATCAACCGGCGTGCGTTCGTCGCACTGGCCGCAATTTTTCTCGCCCCCGCCGCCACATACGCACACGTTACGCTTCAAACAAAGCAGGCACCCATCGACAATGGCTACAAAGCCGTTTTCAGTGTTCCCCATGGCTGCCAGGGATCTTCGACCACAAAAGTCCGCATTCGTATCCCAGAAGGGGTTGTTGGCGTAAAACCCCAACCCAAGTCCGGATGGAAACTGGAAACCGTTAAGGCCGACTACGACAAACCGCATATGCAGTACGGAACGCGGCTGACATCGGGCGTTAAAGAGGTAACCTGGACAGGCGGCCCGCTGCTTGACGAACACTACGACGAATTCGTTTTCGTCGGCTATCTCAGCAGCCAGTTAGCGCCCGGCACGACTTTGTATTTTCCCGTCGTACAGGAATGCGAACAAGGCGTCGCCCGCTGGATAGACCCCCCCTCCAACGACAACGCAACGGATGACCATTCCGACTCTCCTGCACCAACGCTGAAACTGTTGCCAAAACAGTAACTGCAACAAAACGCTGAAGCGCCGTGAAAAGCGCTTCAGCCACAAGGAGAGAAAAATGCAAACGCATTTCATGCGTTATGCAGTTACGCCTGCGTCTTTGTCAGGCGGGCTGCAAACGCTTGCGCAACTGTTGGGCGTGCTGTTCATAATGATGTGGGCTCCGTGCACCTTTGCCCACGCCTCGCTGATTGCCAGTTCACCTGCAATGGGGGAAACCCTGCTGCGAGCTCCGGCCAGCGTTCACCTGATGTTCAACGAACCGGTCTCGCCCCTCGTTATCAAGTTCATTCTGCCCGACGGCTCAGTGAAAGACATAGGGCAAATCCAAAGCTTACCGGCCGGTCTTGAGGTGACGTTGCCTGCAGCAAAGAAACAAGGCACTTACGGCCTGAGTTGGCGCGTTGTATCGACAGACGGCCACCCTGTGGGCGGAACCGTGACGTTTTCCGTGGGTAACGCGCAGAACAACCACATACAGACGCCTTCGACCTATCCCGACCGGACCTTTCTGATCTGGCTGGCCCGCTTCGTGGGGTATATCGGATCGTTTCTGGGTATTGGCATGACAATCTGGCAGGCGCTTTCCACCTCGCGCAAAAATCAGCGTTGTCTGGCGACGAGATTACTGGCTCTAGGAGCCGGCGCCGCGCTGCTCAATATCGGCTTGTTCGGCATTGATGCGCTTGATCGACCCGTATCGGCGCTGTTTAACGTCGCTGCCTGGCAGACAGCGTTCTCAACAAGGTTCGGTTTTTCCAGTGTGCTGATGCTCGCTGCATTGTCCTGTGCGGCGCTGGCCTGGCAGACAACGGCTGCGTCAATTCGCAGGCCAACCGCCGCGCTGGCGCTCGTCCTGCTGGCGACTTCCCTGGCCACCAGCGGCCATGCAAGCAGCGCCTCGCCAGCCTGGCTGACTCAACCCGCCGTCGGGTTTCATGCGCTGGCCGTTACCTTATGGATCGGTTCGTTCCTACCCCTGGCCCATTCGCTGCAAACTGAAACAAAACCGAATCTGTTGAAGTTTTTCTCCCGGCTGATTCCAACGATTCTGATCGTTTTGTTTATCAGTGGCGGCATCCTCGTTTATGCCCAGTTCGACACCCTCTCGTCGCTATGGCAAACCCAATACGGACAACTGCTGGCACTGAAGCTGACGCTGCTGACGGCGCTTATCGGGTTTGGCGCCTATAACCGCTATCGGCTGACCAACGCGGTGCGGAAAGAACAACCCAATGCACGCAACGCCATGCGTCGGGTTATTCACCTGGAATGCGTATTGGCCGTTGCCATCTTCGCCACGGTTGCGTTATGGCGTTTTACGCCGCCGCCACGCGCCCTAAACAGTGCTGTCCAATCAACCCCCACGATTTCAGCACATATTCACGCAGACAACGCCAGCGCCGATCTGTCGTGGACACGATCGGCTCGCACGCAAACCTCAACGTTGACGCTTTATCTGTCCAAGGCGGATCTAACACCGCTGAACGCCCAGGAAGTAAGCGTTTCGTTCACCAACGCCGGAGCCGGCATCCAGCCTATCGACTTTTCAGCAAAACGAACCAACGACGGTGCCTGGCAAATAACAAATATTGATCTGCCCAATTTGCCAACCTGGCATATCCGTATCAATGCACTGATTACCGATTTTGAACGCATCCACCTCGAAACCACTTTGGGTGGCGACAAGTGATGGCGTTTACCTCACACCAACTCAACAAACTTAAAACACAGATCGTACGGGAGAAGTTTCAATGAATCATTATTCAGACACAAAAACAAAGAACATGTCGCCCAGGTGCGGGCGATCCGGCCCGCTGCTCGCACTCATTGCCCTGGCCCTGGGCTTAACGGGCGCGACGACACCTGTTTTGGCACAAACAACCTTGCCCACCATTACCGTCACCGGTTCAAGCACAGCGCAATCCACCTCGCTGACCGTTCCGGACACAGAGCATGCCACAGAGGAAATACAACAGATTCCGGGCGCAGTTGCCGTTGTGCCGGACACCGCATTCAAAGACGGACCCGCACAAACGGTTAAAGATGTCCTGGACTGGGTGCCCGGTATCTTTGCGCAGCCCCGCTACGGTGACGATGCGCGTATATCCATACGCGGCTCGGGGCTATCGCGCAATTATGGCAATCGCGGCATCAACATGTACATGGACGGCATACCGATCAATACCTCGGATGGCCTGGTGGATAACTTCGAAATCGACCCGACGGCCTATCGCTACGTCGAGGTGTACAAAGGTGCCAACGCACTGCGCTATGGCAGCAATGCACTAGGTGGCGCCATCAATTTCGTTACCCCAACCGGACGCGATGCCTCGCGCTTCGAAGGGCGTTTGGATACCGGCAGTTTCGGCTACGCCAGGGCGCAGGCAAGCACCGGTACCGTACACGGCAAGTGGGACTATTTCATTACGGCCTCGGGCCAGCGCTTTGACGGCTATCGTGAACATAGCGACGGCCATCAGGCACGTTTGAGTGCCAACACCGGATATCGCATCTCTGCCAACGCTGAAACCCGTTTCTACCTGAACGTCAACTCAATCAGGCAAAGACTGCCAGGCGAGGTTACCAAGGACGTGGCGCTGAATTCGCCCAGAAGCGCTGCACCTGAATTTGTCCAGCTTGATCAACAGCGCAATATCGATTCGGTTCGTATCGCCAATAAGACAACACTACGCTTTGGCGATACGACAGTCGACTTCGGACTGTTCGGGGTTCATCGCCATGTGATGCACCCCATTTATCAATGGCTTGACTACCGCGTCAATGATTACGGCGGCTTTGCGCGCGCCACCGATGACCGCCAGATCGGCGGTTTTCGCAATCGTCTGATCGCCGGGGTGAACTTGCATAACGGCTCGATCGACAACAAGCAATACATTAACGTGGATGGATCAAAAGGAAACCTTGCCGCCTCCAATGTTGATGACTCAAAGAACGTTTCGTTTTATGTCGAAAACAGTTTTTATGTCAGGCCGGATATTTCCCTGATCGTGGGCGCTGCCCTTCAACATGCAAGCCGCGAACGACGTGACCGATTTACTTCCGATGGCAATCAGTCCGGGCGGCGGACCTATGATCACTTCAGCCCCAAGGTTGGTGTACTTTGGGATATCGACGCCACATGGCAGGCTTTTGCCAACGTGTCTCGCAGTGCCGAAGTACCCACCTTCGATGCCAACACTTTTTCATCGCTGATCAGTTCGAATATTGAAGCTCAAACGGCCACCACGTACGAAATCGGCACACGCGGGGAACGCAAAAACAGCCGGTGGGAACTGTCGCTGTATCGCGCCGAGATAAAAAACGAACTGCAATGCTTAACCACCGCGCCATGGAGCCCTTGTACGGTCGTCAATGCCGATCGCACGGTGCACCAGGGCATTGAGGCCGGCGTGGGATTCGTCTTCCTGAAATCGGGCCTTGTTCCCGGCGACCGCTTCTGGTTCAACGCCGCGTACACCTATAACGACTTTTTTTTCGACAATGACAGCCGTTATGGCAATAACCGCCTGCCGGGCGTGCCGCCGCATTACCTTCGCGCCGAGCTGCTTTACAAGCACCCCAGCGGATTCTACGCCGCGCCCAATGTCGAATGGATGCCCCAGTCTTATTTTGCCGACAACGCCAATCAAGTCAAGGTGGACCCTTATGCACTTTTGAATCTCAGAGTGGGTTACAACGCGCCCGGATCAAAAGCGTCGTTCTACCTGGAGGGCCGCAACTTGCTTGATAAGCGTTATATCGCCAACGTGGCCGTGGCAGGCACGGCAGACGCGGCATCGGCGCTTTTCAACACGGGCTCCGGCGTGGCGATCTACGGCGGTGTGCAGCTCAAATGGTAATTCAAAAATATAAAGGAGCTTAGGATGAAACACTTTCTCAGCCGCCGGCATTTCCTGTCGTTGACGCTCGCCTCCAGCCTCGTTTTATACGGCTGCTCACGCACCGAAGAACCAATCGTCACGAATGGCATTGACATGTCGGAGACCGACATTGGCAGAGACTTCCTGTTAACCGGTACCGATGGCCAGCAACACCGCCTGGCCGACTTCAAAGGCAAAGCGGTCTTGATTTTCTTTGGCTTTACCCAATGCCCGGACGTCTGCCCTACCGCCTTGTTTCGTGCCGCCCAGGTAAAGAAGTTGCTTGGCGAAGACGGTGACCAACTACAGGTTTTGTTTATTACCGTCGACCCGGAGCGCGACACGCCTGACGTCTTGCAGGCCTATGTACAGGCTTTCGACCCCTCATTCATGGGACTGTACGGCGACCTTGAACAAACGGCAAAGACTGCCCGCGACTTCAAGGTGTACTACGCCAAAGTGCCAACGGGGTCGTCTTACACCATGGATCACAGTACGACCAGCTACGTTTACGACCGCTCGGGCCAATTGCGCCTGGGTTTGCGGCATTCACAAACAGCCCGGGAATATGCCGCGGATATCCGGCAGGTATTAGCCCTAAATTAACTTAATCACTCACTCAGGAGACCATCATGTCTACAACATTGAAATTGCCCGTGCGGGCTATTTTTGCCGCTTGCACACTATTCTTTACTATAAGCGCGCATGCTCAGGTTACTGTTGATGAACCATGGGTTCGCGCCACAGTTCCCCAGCAGCAGGCCACCGGCGCATTCATGCGCCTTTCCGCCCAAACCGACAGTGCGCTGGTGCAAGCCGAATCACCCGCAGCCGAGCACGTGGAAACTCATGAAATGACCATGGACAAAGACATCATGAAAATGCGCCAGATTCCGCGTCTGGCACTACCCGCCGGCCAAACAGTGAGGCTTAAGCCCGGCGGTTTTCACATTATGTTGATCAACCTGAAGGAGCAGGCCCGGGAAGGTGAACATATCCCATTGACATTGACCTTCGAACACGCAGACGGCGAACGTGAAGTGGTTAATATCAAGGCGCCAGTGCGCGCGCTGACCAGCACTGCGTCGAACGGCCACCATCGACATAAACAAGCCACGGCTAAAGACGCTGCCTCCGCCGCGGCGCCACAAGGCGTTTCCATTACCCAATGTTGGATACGCGCATTACCCAATAACCTGCCATCGGCCGCTTATTTCAAACTGCAAAATAACAGTGCAGATCGCATTGTATTGACCGGCGCTCAGTCGAAAGCCTTTGAAAAAGTCATGCTGCATGCAAACAAGACCATGAACGGCATGGCTACCATGGTGCACGCCAATAACATTGAAATACCGGCTGGAGCCAGCCTGGAATTTGCGCCCGGCGGCTATCACGTGATGCTCGAAGAGCCCGCTTCGGAACTGCAAATTGGCAAAAGCGTAACTATTAAATTTTTATTTGACGACGACCAGACAATGACAAGCAATTGCGAGATCAAGTCACCGGCAAGTTTATCCCTTAAGACGCCGGGAATCGGCTGATTTGAAGGCGAGACTGACAGGCATGCGAATAAAGAGCGGTGAACGGCAAGACCTAACCTGATATATTGGACTCAACATGAAACTTCACAGAATAAGTGAAGAGCGCCGATATCAAGAATCATAACCCCGTCCACCGCAAACGCTCGATAATCGCATGCCCCCAAAGACTACCAATACGCGCACCCCCAAGCTGAATCTTCGGATATTAATTGTTTTTTTATCGATCCTAAGTGTGTTGATCGTTGCCACAAATATGCTGGTCGCCAGCTTCAAAACTCAGCGGGACATTCTGATTAGTGGGTCTTTGAACTATAACTATGCCTACGCGACCAAACTAGCGTCTAGCGTAGATCATTTTCTACATTCGGCCCAACAACAATTACATTTCTCGGCGCAAAATCTTAAAGCCGGACTCAACACTCCCGCAGTCTTGAAACACGAGACTCAACGACTGAAACAACAAACCAACAGTTTCAATTCCGTACTGATCGTCGACAAGAACGGAGTTGTACTCGCCACCGACCCCAACCTTGGAATTACCGGACAAACACTGTCATCCGCCAGTAATCAGCTTGCCCTGGAAAAACGCCGCCCTATGATCAGTCCTCCATTTAGGGGGCAAACCGGCCGACTTCTAATCAATATTTCAGTGCCAATTTTCGACTCGGACAATGCCTATGCCGGGTATATCAGCGGAACGATATACCTGAACCAACCCAATATCCTGAACCAATTACTGGCAGAGCACTTCTATCGCGATGATTCATACGTATATGTCGTCGATAACGAGCGTCGCTTGCTTTACCACCCCGAATCAAAGCGTGTTGGTGAAGTAGTTCAGCACAATACTGCAATTGAACGACTTGTGAACGGTGAGGATGGCTCACTGCGTTTAATTAACAACAAAGGCATTGATATGTTGGCCGGCTTTGCTGTTATACCCAGCGTTGGCTGGGGGGTTGTCGCACAGCGGGCAACGGATGTGGCCCTTAAACCACTCGATGACTTGTTAACGGACATGATTCTGTTCTCCCTGCCGCTAACACTAATTATTGGTCTGCTTATTTGGTGGTTCTCGCGCGTCATTGCCTCTCCACTGCGACGTCTTGCGTTCAGCGCCATGAGCATGGATCAACCCAACTCTATTGAAAATATAAAAACAACACCCTCCTGGTATTTCGAATCGGCGAGTCTGAAAAAAGGTATGCTGGTGGGCACCGGTCTGTTACATGAACGTATCGGCCGCCTTAACCGGGACGCCACCACCGACCCATTAACAGGTCTACTTAACCGTCGCGCATTCAACCAAGATTTGGCCAACTGGCAATATGTCAAATCCACCGCCGCATTGATTTGCGTAGACATCGACCACTTCAAGACTATCAATGACACCTACGGCCACGATGAGGGTGACATCGTATTACAACAACTTGCCAAGATTATGAGAACATTGTCACGAAAAGAAGATCAGGTATGTCGCTTGGGAGGCGAAGAATTTGCCGTGTTAATGCCCGACCTGACACCCGACATGGCCTTTCAAATGGCCGAGCGCCTGCGTGATGGTGTCGAGAAAGCCATATTCAATACCGTTGACCATATCACCATCTCAGTGGGGGTCGCCCACTGGCCGGCCCACGTCGAGCATATCGATGACTTGCCCAAGACGGCCGACTCAATGCTATACCGCGCCAAAAACAATGGGCGCAATACCGTTGAAATGGCACCTCCACTGGCCGAACCTCAATCGTAGTAAATGATCGACAGCGCAGTTCGTGCGGCGGTAATCCTAACCAAGGAGAACCTGCCATGCAAGCATCTCACCCCGCTCCACCTCATACTATGATTGTAGGTGGCGGTGTTACCGGGCGGTTGAAACTTCCAGTCGAACGACCGACCCATTCAAAAAACAAAACTCAGCAAATACAACGCGACCGCAGCCGCCAATATACCCAACCATACAAACAATCCATCGCGCCCGATAAAGCCCAGTCCGATAAGCGCAATAGCGACAAACGGACCGACGCTGCCCAGCGGCACCACTTCCAATGGCGGTACAGCAAGCGCGCACAAAACGCATAAACCGGCCACGACACGACTCCACGGCTTTTGGGTTACGTGTTGGAGACGGGGTCGCAACGCTTTATCTATGACCCGAACTACCGGGCGGATCTTCTGCATCGCCGATTCAATGCGTTCGCCTTTGAAGGAACGCTTCGAAACAAGACCCGGAAGCCAGAAATGACGCCGCCCAAACAGCATCTGCCCCGCTGTAATCATCACAACCAAACTGAGCAGTGTCGGCACACCCGGAACGCCACCCAAGGGACTGATCACGAAAATAGCGGGTATAAAAAGGAACGGACCGAAACTTCGCTGTCCCACTTTCTCCTGGATATCCGCCACTGAGACCGCTTCTTGTTTCTTTGCAAGATCGATAATCGAATCAATGACATGTTCAAGTGGGTGGTTCCGATCACCTTCGCGGCTTTCGTCGGACTTATTCATTCATCGTCCTCATGAGCATTTCTTTCACCTGCGGCGTGTAATCTATCAGGCTAAGTTATTGATTCGGCCCTCAAATAGATTCATGCAGCATACTTGACATGGGGGTCTTGGAAATAGGCTTTTACGCGCTGCGGTTCGGCTACAACGATGCGCATGTGATCCTCGCCGGCGGCGCGTAGTTTTGGCTTGGTACGTATGGGCACCTTGCGACCGATGACGTGCTTCAGATCGGCGTTCAATCGTTCCTCGGGGTTCAGTTCCGGGCTGTAGCTGGGCAAATAAAACACCTCAATCTTGTCGCTGCGCTCAGCCAGCCAGGCCTTCACGGGTTTGCTGTGATGCACGCGCAGGTTGTCCAGAATCAGGAATACTTTCTTGCCCGCATCCTTAATAAGCGCCTCTAAAAACTCGATCAGCTTGTCCGAATTGAACGCCTCATCAATGATCATCCAGCGCGCCTTGCCCTGGTTGGTGACGCTGGCAATCATGGAGAGCTTGTGCCGGGTGCCGCCAATGGCCATTGTCACCGGCGTCTTGCCTCGGGGCGCGTAACTTCTGCCGCGCACGTCGGTGTTTACCAGTGCGGTTTCGTCGCCCCAATGAATCTCGCCGCCCTGGGCCTTGGCGCGCTCGGCGATGGCCGGATAGGTCTCGTCAAGCCAAGTCTTTACCGCCGCCGGTGATTGCTCATAGGCGCGCTTAATCGGCTTTTGCGGCGTGAAGCCCCAGCGGGCTAGGTACTTGCCCACCGAGCGCACATGCAACGTGATGCCGCACTCGCGCTCGATCAGCTGCATCACCGCCGAGCGGCTCCACAGCGCAAAATCCATCTTCAGCTGTTCGGGGCGTTGGTCACAGATGATCCGACGGATGGCCTGTGCCTGCTGGTCTGTCAGAGCACGATTCTCGCCGCTGCGTCGCCCGCGTGTGCGCGGCGCCAGCGCGGCAAGACCTCCGGCCTCATAGCGCGAAATCACTCGACCCACCGCCGTGTGGCTCAAGCCAACGTCAGCGGCGATCTGCGCCTTGGTTCGTCCACGCTTGTAAGCACGAATCACCTGCCGACGCCTCTCATGTTGCTCGGTAGAACTTAGTTTTCTCGCATCGTCTTTATCCATGCGCAATGATCGCATGAAACAGGCGAGAAATCAACCTATTTGTGGGCCGTATCTATAGCAACCGACTTGAAGGCGTGTCTTGTTCATGTATATTTAAATGACATTCAGTAGCAAGCGATACTCTCAAGAAATCAGGAACTGCATATGTCGGCAACCATGAAAAAGACACCTGCTCCACCGAATGCGTTATCACCCCAAAAGCCCCATTGGCTATGGGGCCGGGCGATCCGGGCTGCAATCAGTATTTTTCTGCCTTTTATGGCCGGACTCATGCTGGGCGACATCATGGCAGGGATGTGGGTCGCCATGGGATGTCTGATGATGATCACCGGGGAAATATCAGGGCGTTACCAGGTCATATACCGCGCCATGTTTATTTCTGCCATGATCGGTTCATTGGGATATCTGGCCGGATACTTGCATATATTACCCTGGAGCATTGTTGTTGTAATGATGATGCTAACAGGCGCGGCAGCCCAACTTCTTAGTGGCGTTAGTCATACCTTATCCATTGCAATGCTGCAGTTTTTATTGCTGGCCTCTATTGCCTTGGGGGTCCCTTCCATCGATAACTTCTGGATACCCGTTTTTCTTTACCTTGTGGGCATGGCACTTTACGCGCTTGTATTAGGCATTGAAATTGTGATCTGCAGATACAACCCATTCCAGACGAAAAACAAATACAGAACACACAAAGCTGCAGATGAAAGCCCCGCAGGCAAATCGGCAGATTTTAATTTCGCAAAACCATCAAATTTTCAATACGCGCAGGCCTGCGCGTTGGCGTTAAGCCTGGGCGTTGCCTATAGCATTCACGGGTTGGACGATAATCCGCATTGGTTCTGGATTCCGCTTACCGTCGGGCTCATCATGAAGCCTGATCTGGGCCCAATTCATAAACGAGCCCTTCAACGGATAACCGGAACATTAGTGGGGGTTATCGTGGGCGTATTCATCTTAATCCTCATTCCCAAAAACGATGTCTTTGTTCTGGTTATGGCTGTACTGGCGGGCATATTACCTTGGGCAATGAAATACTCGTATGCCATGCAGGCTGTTTTTCTAACGCCATTAATCCTGATGTTGATTAACATTATCCTGCCTGGCAGCGCCGATATAAATTACGCCATGCAACGGTTATTGGACACCATCATCGGAAGCGTGATTGTTGTTGCGTTTGGTTACCTGCCATTGAAATGGTACCAGTCGAAATACCTCAAACATTAAGCCCTGCCAACAGATGAAAAAAAGGCCAACCATTCGGATGGCCTTGTCGTTATTGGCCGACTAGGCCACCTTGCGCAACTGCCCCAACTGGTTGTGCGGGTCAATCACGAATTCCTTGGGAACACCCCGCATCGAACTCACTGTAGCCGCGCGGTGCGGCAAGCTAAACAGTTAACCCGCAAATGACAGCAATCGTTACTTAACCTTAAACACGTTAACGGTACGAAACAAAGTGCCAGTTTGATCGTTATCGCAAGTACGTGAACGTTACGGCAAGAATCCGGGACGATAAGAATCCAAAAAGGAAAATATAGAACCCCTCCCCATATGCTCACAACATCTGATTACTAACTAATACTCTTCTTAGGTAGATAGCACTGAGAAGTGACCAGATAATGAAAATACTTCTTCCTCCTTAATTGGAAGAGCGAGGCGTTCAAGGCAGAGGACACGCACCATCCCCACATCCGACGGCTAACGGCTATTCATGAAATGCAGTATTCCTCCACTGAATTGCGACCTCGATAAGACAAGCTTCAAGCATGTCTATTTTATGAACGCTCCTCGGTTAACCGGGACAGCACAAAAGGAAAAGAAGTTATGAAACATATATTCGTTCTAGGAATGGACGAAAAGCAGCTAAAAGAACTGCGAAGCGTTCGGTCGGCCGACACGATGAAGTTTCACGGCGTACTTGATGCGACCACATTAGTCGAATCTGAAGAAATTAACTTCGGGAAGCTACTCGACGACTGCCGGGCCAGCATAAAAAGCAAAGGTGAGGATGTGCACGCCATACTGGCTCACTGGGATTTTCCAACAAGCGTCCTTGCTCCAATATTGGCTGCTGAATTCGGCGTAAAGTATCCGTCGTTGACAAGCATACTTAAATGCGAACACAAATATTGGTCGCGGCTTGAGCAGTCCCGCGTCGCCAAAGACTTCGTTCCAAGATTTGCATGGTTTGATCCATTTGACGAGACTACCGGCAGTCCGCTTGATTTCCCGTTCTGGATTAAACCAATCAAGTCGTTTAGCTCTCAATTAGGATTTTTAATTGAGAACGAAGAGCAATTCGAGCAAGCCCGTCTTGTCATACAAAAAGGAATAGGTCGGATCGGGGTGGCATTTAATGAGGCACTCACATACGCACAGCTACCAGACGAGATAACGGCGGTGACGGGAAAGAGCTGCATCGCCGAAGGATTGCTGACCGGCACTCAGTTAGCAATCGAAGGATCAGTTATCGATGGCAAATATAACGTTCACGGTGTGCTGGATATGACACGGAGTGAACACGGGAAGAATCTCGGATGTTTGGTTTATCCGTCGCAAGCACCCCTCGCAATTCAAGAAACCATGATCGAAATCTCAGAAAAGTACCTTAAACATATCGGATTCGATAATGGGTGCTTCAACGCTGAGTTTATCTGGGACGAGCTAGAGAATCGCTTATCCATTATCGAATTTAACACTCGCATCTCTCACTCACATTCCGAACTATTTTTAATGGTTGACGGAATGAGCAATCATGAGATTGCCCTAGAGGCAGCGACGGGGCAACACGATGGTCTTCCGCAAGGAAAAGGGCCATGTAGGGTGGCTGCAAAATTTATTCACAGTCGGTCCCTCGACGGCGTGATGGTCAAAGCCCCAACACCTGAGGCAATCGCCGCAATAGAAAATAGCGTGGGGAACGTTCGTATTGATTGGTACCCAAAAGACGGTAGTGTTTTAAGTACTTTACCAAACCAAGATGCTTATCACTATGTGCTGTGCGATATTTACATAGGAGCGAATGAACCCGAAGAGTTACTTCAGAAGTATCGCGCAAGCCTAGCACAACTAGATTATAGGATCACCGATTTATCGTAGCGCAGGAGCAGGAGAATATGATGAAGATAGTCACCGATTTGCCCTACAAAGTAAAAATTATTGAGAACGTATTTATACCGATGAAAGATGGAAAACGACTCGCTGCCCGGGTCTGGCTTCCTGAACGAGCGCAAGTCACGCCTTTACCTGCAATCCTGGAATATATCCCTTATCGTAAACGCGATATGTCTAGAGGAAGAGATACTAATAACCACGATTATTTGGCAGGCCATGGCTACGTATGCGTTAGGGTTGATATCCGCGGAAGTGGAGATTCTGAAGGAATATTGACCGACGAATATACTGACCTCGAGATAGAGGATGGGATTGAAGTCATTTCATGGCTCACCCAACAACCCTGGTGCGACGGCAATGTAGGAATGATGGGGATATCTTGGGGGGGATTTAATAGTCTGCAAATTGCAGCAAGGAATCCACCGGGACTAAAGGCCATTATGTCGGCTTGCGCAAGTGACGACACCTATTCAGATAACATGCACTTCATGGGGGGTTGTTTGTTGGGTGACAACCTGTCGGAAGCAACGGTTATGTTTGCATTCAACACCTTACCTCCGGATCCCAAGATAGTAGGTACACGTTGGAGACAGATGTGGCATGAAAGGCTTGAAAGCGGCGGTCTTTGGCTGGAGCCTTGGTTGAGGAATCACACGCGCAGCGATTATTGGCGAAAAAGCTCAGTCTGCGAGAGGTATGAGTCCATCCAAGTACCCGCTCTGATCGTAGGGGGTTGGGCTGACGGATTTACCAATGCTGTCTTCAGGCTTTTAGACAATCTCACCGTACCTAGATTAGGGCTAATTGGTCCGTGGGGACATAAGTACCCTCATCAAGGCATTCCGGGTCCACCCATTGGCTTTCTGCAAGAGCTGGTTCGATGGTGGGATTACTGGCTAAAAAATATCGACACAGGAATAATGGACGAGCCAATGCTCCGCGCTTGGCTACAAGACAGTGTACCGCCGCATACTTCTTACGATACCCGCCCCGGTCGCTGGGTCGGGTTACCGAGCTGGCCCTCACCCGAAGTTAAGGATACGCCCCTTTCCTTACTTGATACCAAAGAACTTGAATTCACGCCTGAAGACTCCAGCGAACAAACCTGGTTTAATCTGCAGTCGCCGCTATTCGTCGGGGTTGCTGCAGGCAAATGGTGCTCATATGCCGCCCCACCAGACCTGCCCGGCGACCAACGAGAAGAAGATGGCGGTGCATTAATATTTGACACCGCTCCACTGACGACAGATTTAGAGTTCCTTGGCTGCGGATGGCTGGATCTCGAGGTCATTTCTAACCGTCCTACAGGCATGATTGCAGCTCGAATCTCCGACGTGGCACCGAACGGGGAAGCCACGCGCATAACCTACGGGCTATTAAATCTAACCCATCACGAGAGTGACGAGCAACCCAGCCACCTGTGCCCAGGAGAGCCTTACCGTGTTCGCATTCAACTTAACGGGTTTGCTCAACGATTCCCGGTCGGACATAAGTTACGGTTGTCGCTATCAAGCTCCTACTGGCCGTTGGCCTGGGTTCCATACGAAAACCCCATGCTTAGTATCGGCATTAAAAAAAGCTGCCTCCATTTGCCACTCCTTGCAGCGGGCAGCGGAGAAAATGTCAGCTTTGACGAACCAGAGCACGCGCCAGACCTCGAAGTGGAACCAATCGAACCCAGTCATCATAATTGGCGCGTAATCAAAGAGCTAGACTTGGGCACTTCTACATTAGAGGTGACTAACGACCAAGGCAGCTTCGTTATCCCGGAAATAGGCACTAAAGTGACTCGCAGCACTAATGAGTGGTACTCGTACCGAGATAATGATGTTAACTCGGCTTTAGGAGAGACGCAGACGCGACGGGCGTTAGCAAGAGATGATTGGGATGTCGAAATTTTGACCCGAACAATATTAACGGCGGATCCCGAGAAATTCCACGTTCACGCCCAATTGGATGCCTACGAACAGGATGAACGGATTTACTCTAAAAACTGGTCATTCTCCATTCAGAGGGATTTTTATTAGCCACTCAAACTGGACGCAACAGCGTCGACAGTATTGACAAGTCCTCTACCATGCGGCAGCACTGAATTGCAACCACGATGGGAGACACATATCAAACATTTCATACGAACCGGCTTTTATATATTCTTATTGTTCATCAGTGTGGGGCTAGCATCGTGTGAAAAATACCCAAATGATGTCAAAGACACCCTGGCTAAAGTACAAAAATCAGGCTATCTGGTAGTCGGGCTTGTCGCGGAGCCGCCATGGGTATATCAATCAGAACAGCAACCTTCTGGAATTGAGGTAAGAATAATCTCGGATTTCGCTGATTCGTTGAACGTAACCCCACGATGGATCTACCTTTCGGAATCTCAAGCCTCAGATATGCTTGAAGACTACTCGATTGATGGTAAGCGTACGCCCATTACCGTCTTGCGTTACAGCTGGATTTC
>CENV01019537.1_pt1 | contig 137320 bp, 132 predicted proteins | sample 530231 | NCBI WGS metagenome assembly CENV01 (sample SAMEA2619815, study PRJEB7988) | marine metagenome | biome: marine biome (ENVO:00000447); feature: surface water layer (ENVO:00002042); material: "saline water (ENVO:00002010), including plankton (ENVO:xxxxxxxx)" | depth 5 m
GAGACTAACAATGGTGCCCGGGGCCGGAATCGAACCGGCACGCCTTGCGGCGGGGGATTTTGAGTCCCCTGCGTCTACCAATTTCACCACCCGGGCATATTCGAAGTGGGTCGGTATGAAGAGTACATACCGTGGCAAGAAAGGCAAAATTATACGTGTTCTGCGAAAACTTTGCACACAGCCCATTAACACCCCCATTTACCCCTATTGAATTTCCCCCAACCACCCCCACTTACCCTTCCATGCGATGGCGGCCTCGCGTGTAGTCGCGTGCGCCTTTTTCACTAACCAACCAAATGTGGCAAAAAATGACGCAAACCGATTCGAATACTGCGCCTTCCGAAACCCTGGGCTTTCAGGCTGAAGTAAAACAGTTGCTTCACCTGATGATTCACTCCCTGTACAGCAACAAGGAAATTTTCCTGCGCGAGCTGGTCTCGAACGCGTCCGACGCCTGCGACAAGCTGCGTTTCCAGGCAATCGACAACCCTGAATTGATGCAGGGCGATGCCGATTTGCGCATTCGCGTGGAGTACGGCGCCGACAAGCGCACGGTCACTATTTCCGACAACGGCATTGGGTTGTCGCGCGAAGATGCGGTGCAGAACCTGGGCACCATTGCCCGTTCAGGCACGAAAGAGTTTTTCTCCCAGTTAACGGGCGACAAGCAGAAAGACGCCAACCTTATCGGTCAGTTCGGGGTGGGTTTTTATTCTTCCTTTATTGTGGCCGACAAGGTGTCGGTGCTTAGCCGCCGGGCCGATGCGCCTGAAACCGAGGCCGTGCTGTGGGAATCCGACGGCCAGGGCGAGTTTTCCGTCACCCAGGTGGAAAAGGCCGATCGCGGTACGTCGGTAACCCTGCATTTGCGTGAAGAGGAAGACGAGTTCCTAAGTGGCTGGAAGTTGCGCGAGATTCTGCGCCGTTATTCCGACCACATCTCGTTGCCGATTCAAATGCTCAAGGAAGAGTGGAGCGAAGAAAAGTCGGCCCAGGTGAAAACCACGGAATGGGAAACGGTGAATCAGGCCAATGCGTTGTGGACGCGCGCCAAGAATGAGATTACCGACGAGCAGTACAAAGAGTTCTACAAGCACGTTTCGCACGATTTTGAAGACCCGCTGGCCTGGACACACAACCGGGTGGAAGGGCGCAGCGAGTACACGCAGTTGCTGTTCGTGCCCAAGCGCGCGCCGTTCGACCTGTGGGACCGCGATGGCCGCAGGGGTGTGAAGCTGTATGTGAAGCGCGTGTTCATTATGGACGACGCCGACCAGCTTTTGCCCACCTACCTGCGCTTTGTGCGCGGGGTTATCGATTCGGCCGATTTGCCGCTGAATGTGTCGCGTGAAATTCTGCAGGAAAGCCGCGATGTACGCTCCATTCGCGAAGGGTCAACCAAGCGCATTCTGATGCTGCTGGAAGACATGGCTGAAAACAAGCCCGACGATTACAAAGCGTTCTGGGAGCAGTTCGGCCAGGTGTTGAAAGAGGGTGCGGGTGAAGACGTTGCAAACCAGGAACGCATTGCCAAGCTGCTGCGTTTTGCGTCCACGCACGAAAACTCGGCCAACCAAACCGTGTCGCTGGCCGATTACGTGTCGCGCATGAAGGAAGGGCAAGACAAAATCTACTATGTCACGGCCGAGTCGCATGCAGCGGCGTCGAATAGCCCGCACCTGGAAATCTTCCGCAAGAAGGGTATTGAGGTCATCTTGATGTCCGACCGGGTCGACGAGTGGATGTTGTCTTTCCTGCGTGAATTCGAGGGCAAGTCGCTGGTGTCCATTGCCAAGGGTGGGCTAGACCTTGAACAGTTGGCCGATGAAGACGAGAAAAAGCGCCAGGAGGAAGTGGCCGAGCAAAGCAAGCCTTTGATCGAGCGTTTGCAAAAGGCGCTGGACGGCAAAGTGAAGGAAGTGCGTGCCACAGCACGTTTGGTGGATTCACCGGCATGCGTGGTGGTGGATTCCAACGAGCTCAGCCCGCATATCCTGCGCATGTTGCAGGCGGCCGGCCAGGAAGCGCCCGAAGTGAAGCCGATTCTGGAAATCAACCCGGAGCATCCGTTGCTGGGCCGGGTGAAAGACGCATCTGACGACGACTTCGGCGACTGGGCGCAGGTGTTGCTGGATCAGGCCATGCTGGCTGAAGGTGCCCATTTGAAAGATGCCGCCGGCTTTGTGAAGCGGCTGAATGCGTTGCTGCTGAAAGGCTGATTCAGCTGTATCAGGCCTGGGGCAATTGGCGTAAAAGCCATTGCCCTTCGCGCGCATAGCGGCGCCATTTGAATGCACGCCCCGGGTCGGTTTTCCGGCCTGGGGCAATGTGTTCGTGGCCCCGTACCGCCTTCAGGGTGTGGCGTGCACGTATCACCTGGGTAAGCCGTTTCAGGGCGTAATATTGTTCGTCGGTGTAGGGCTGGGTGTCGGTGCCTTCCAATTCAATGCCAATGGAAAAGTCATTGCACTTTTGGCGGCCATTGAAGGATGACACCCCCGCATGCCAGGCCCGGTGCTGTGTTGAAACAAACTGGGTAATGGTGCCTTCGCGGTCAATTAAAAAGTGGGCCGATACCTTCAGGTTGCGGATGTTTTCGAACCAGGGGTGTTGGTTGCAATTGAGCCGGTTCAGGAAAAAATCCACGATATGCTTTTTGCCGAACTGGCCGGGCGGCAGGCTAATGTTATGCAGCACCAGCAGGGTGGGGTCAACCCCCGCAGGGCGCTTGTCGTAGTTGGGCGAAGGGCAGCATTGCACTTGCCCATGGGGTTTCAGCCAGCCGTGTCGGTCTAGCATGAGTCCCATCATTGGCGTACTCCCAGTTTGGCGTGTTCCGGGCTGCACCAGGTTTTCCCATCAGACAACACAGCTTCAGAACGAGGCATGTGAATGCCGCAGTGGGCGCAGCGCACCATGGCTTCGGGTTCTTCGGCCTCAAGCGATTGCTTCTGTTTGGCCGCTTTGCCCGGCTGGTTTTTGGGCGCCTGCCGGGGCGCGTTTTGGCGTTCATTGTGGCGGGCAATAAGGCGCACGGCCACGAGCCCGGCCAGAATGAGAAGAATCCAGAATATCAGTTTACCCAATTCAACCTCTATGCAAAATAACGTCGATTACGAAGCGGCTGCCTGTGTAGGCAAGCACCACGAAAGCAAACCCGGCCAGTGTCCAGCGCAGGGCCTGGCGGCCGCGCCAGCCCCGGGCGTAGCGCCCCAGCAGCAAAACCGCAAAAGTCAGCCACGACAACACGGTAAAAATGGTTTTGTGGTCGATGGGCACCAGGGTGCCCAACAAGCTCAGTGAAACCATGGAACCGGTAATCAGGGTTAAAGTCAGTGCCATGAAGCTGATCCAGATCAGCCGGAACAGCAGTCTTTCCTGAACCAGCAACGGCGGCATGCAATCGAGCGCGTGCGCCACCAGCGAACTTTTTTCGGCCTGCTCAACCGGACGGTGCAAATAACCGTGCAGCATGGCCATTAGAATGGCCTGCAGTGCGGCTACCGTTACCAGGCCATAGGCCATCAGGGCAATAAGCAGGTGAACGCGCAGCAGTTCGCTGTTGGCATGCGCCACCAGGTGGCCCCACGGGAAAAGCGCTGCCAGCAGGGTGGCAACGACGCTGGCCGGGAGTAGAATAAGCAGTAGCCCATCAATATTGATGATGAAGCTCTCAAGCCAGAATATAAGCATGCCCAGCCATATGGCGGCCGACAGGGCCAGCGCCCAGCCCAGGTAAAGCCCGTTGGGCGGCAGCACCGACTGGTACAGGGCGGCGCCGTGAAGCGCCAGGGCGCCCAGCAAGCCAACCCGGCCGATCATGCCCATTTTTAGTGTGTTCTGGCCTTGTGCAAGCGAGCGCCAAAGCCCCAAAGCCAACAGGGCGTAGGCTAACGCGGCCAACGAGTGCAATACAATGCCTTCAGACATACTTTCCGCAGTAAAGGATTAAGGTGTAAGGCATAATGCCTTATTCGGTCATTAATGTTTTACTCAGGTATTTTAGACGGTATCTCCAGATACTAAACCAGTTTTAACGAAATCATTGTCATGCTAGAAAATCTTACGCAACGGTTGTCCCGTGTTGTGAAAACCATGAAGGGCGAGGCTCGGCTTACCGACGCCAACACCCAGGATATGCTGCGTGAAGTGCGCATGGCCCTCTTAGAGGCCGATGTGTCCTTGCCCGTGGTGCGCGATTTCATTGCCCGGGTCAAGGAACAAGCCTTGGGTACCGACGTGGCCGACAGCCTGAACCCGGGGCAGGCCCTGGTGGGGGTGGTTCACAAGGAACTGACCGCGCTCATGGGGGGCGATCAGGAAGAACATGCCAATGAGCTGTCGCTGGCCACGCAGCCCCCGGCCATTATTCTGATGGCCGGCCTGCAGGGTTCCGGTAAAACCACTACCACGGCGAAATTGTCGAAGTGGCTGCACGAGGGCGGGCATACTGCCAAGGGCCGTAAAACCGGCAAGAAAAAAGTGCTGGTGGTCAGTGCCGACGTTTATCGTCCGGCCGCTATCGACCAGTTGAAAACGGTTGCGGCGCAGGCCGGGGTTGATTTCTTCCCTTCCAGCGGCGACCAGAAACCTGAAGACATTGCCCGTGCGGCGCTGGATCACGCCAAGCGCCATCATTATGAAGTGCTTATCGTTGATACGGCCGGGCGCCTGGGCATCGATGAAGACATGATGCGCGAGATTCGCGCATTGCACGATTTGCTGCAGCCCATTGAAACCCTGTTCGTGGTGGATGCCATGCAAGGGCAGGATGCGGTAAACGTGGCCAAGGCGTTTGGTGAAACCTTGCCGCTTACCGGCGTGGTGCTTACCAAGCTCGACGGCGATGCCCGCGGCGGTGCGGCGTTATCGGTACGCCATGTAACCGGCAAACCCCTGAAGTTTGTCGGGGTGTCGGAAAAGCTTGATGGCTTGGAGCCGTTTCATCCGGAACGGATGGCGCAGCGTGTGCTGGGCATGGGCGATATTGTTTCGCTGGTTGAGCAGGCGCAGAAGAACATCGACGTTGCCGAAGCACAGAAGCTGGCCGGCAAACTCAAGTCGGGCAGCAAGTTCGATTTGAATGATTTTCGCGAACAGCTTCAGCAAGTGAAGAAAATGGGCAGCATGAGCTCCATGCTGGAAAAGCTGCCGGCTCAGTTCGCCTCGGCTGCCAGCCAGTTGCAAGGCGGACAGGCTGAAAAACAAATGCGCCGAACCGAAGGCATTTTGAATTCCATGACGCCGCACGAACGTGCCAAGCCCGAATTGCTGAAAGCGTCGCGCAAGCGCCGTATTGCGGCCGGTTCGGGCGTGTCGGTTCAGGAAGTGAATCGCCTGCTGTCGCAGTTCGACCAGATGCAGGGGATGATGAAGCAAATGAAAAAAGGCGGCATGAGCAAAATGATGCGCGCCATGGGCGGGATGAAAGGTATGGGCCGTGGCGGCGGAGGCGGGGGCTTTCCGTTCCGTTAATGTGCGGTTAAAGGTTAACCGCCGCCCACCGGTTAACCTTCATCTATTATTTAGCCGCCACCTACTGCCACGACAATTTCAATTTCATCGCCGTCGGCCAGGGCTTCCCCGGCGTGTTGGCTTTTGGGTACGATTTCGCCATTGCGCTCAACCGCAATGCGTTTGCCTTCCCAGCCCATGTGGCGAATCAGGTCGGCGACAGTCTGTACATTATTCAGTGGCGTTGGCTCGCCGTTCAGCGTGATCTTCATAAGTGTTTAATGGCTGTTTACTTGCGCTTGAAAATGAGGTCCCACACACCGTGGCCCAGTTTCAGCCCGCGGTTTTCAAATTTTGTCAGCGGGCGGTAATCGGGGCGGGGCGCATACGCTTTGGCCGTGTTCTGCAGCGTGGGTTCGCCCGATAACACCTCAAGCATTTGTTCGGCGTAATGTTCCCAGTCGGTTGCGCAATGCAGGTAGGCGCCCGGCTTCAGGCGCGAGGCCAGGAGCCCGATAAAGGGCGGCTGAATCAGGCGTCGCTTATGGTGCCGCGTTTTCGGCCAGGGGTCTGGAAAGTAAATATGCACGCCATCCAGTGTATCGGGTGCAATCATGTCGCGCAGCACCTCAACGGCGTCGTGCTGAATAATACGAATATTCTGAATCTGTTGTTCATCGATACGTTTAAGCAGCGAACCGACACCGGCGTTGAATACCTCAACCCCCAGGAAGTTTTCGTTGGGTCGCGATTGCGCAATGCGGGCAGTGGTTTCGCCCATGCCAAAACCGATTTCCAGAATCGTGGGGGCGTGCCGGTTGAAGGCCGCGTCCAGGTTTAAAAGCCGGGCCTGGTAGGCAATGCCCCATATGGGCAATAGTCGATCAGCCGCATCCTGCTGGCTGGGTGTAATGTGGCTGCGCCGATGCACGAAACTGCGTATGTGCGGGTATCGGGTTGCGTCGTTGGCGCTGTTTCTCGGATCGTCCGCAGCGCTGGAAAGGGGGCGTTCGGTAGTCATGGGCGCCATTATAATGAAGGCGCTATAATTGCGGGCGCCGCGGGTGTAGCTCAATGGTAGAGCAGAAGCTTCCCAAGCTTAAGACGAGGGTTCGATTCCCTTCACCCGCTCCACGACCTAGTGCTCGGTCGATTTAGGTTCAGCCTGCTTTTCAAGCATCCCCAGGAAAGCGAGCGTAATCCAGGTTAGAATGGTCGCCAGCAAGGCGAGCCCTAACAGCCCCAAGCCAATTGCCACACCAATAGCGGCTGTCATCCAAATGCCGGCTGCCGTGGTCAGGCCTTTAATCTCCCGCGTTGCGCTTAATTTCAGAATTGCGCCGGCGCCGATAAAGCCGATACCGGTCGTAATACCCTGAATCACCCGCGAGATGCCATCAGACGACATGCCGCTTCGGGTGGCGGCAAGTACGAATAGCGTTGTGCCCATGGCGACAAGAATATGCGTGCGCAATCCTGCCGCCTTCCCCGTGCGCTCTCGCTGAAAGCCAACAATAGCGCCTACCAGCATGGCAGCCAACAATCGAACAATTGCATGCGCCCATTGCGTCGAATCAGGAAGGCCTGCAGTCAACTCGTTCCAAAGGATCTCACCCATGTGTTTTCTCCAAATTCGAAGTAAGCCATTTCTTGCTTTTGCTCAGTGCGCCAACGCACCGACGTCATCTTCGTGTCCTTTACACTCATAACAATGTAACCGCCTTTGTGCTCCTGCACTGCGTGATATTTTTTCGGAGCCAGGGAAATAATGAATACCGTATCCCCAACGTTGCCATCGGCAGCGCCCTCAGATTCGCCGGCGTGGCAGAACAGCTGCAGGCAGTTGTACTTTGCCCTGCTGGGTGAGTCCGGCAGCCGCGTGGGCCAGATCGACGAGTCTACCCGATGTGCGTCTCGTGCTTTTCTGCTGGAAAAGCTTCATGTGGCAAGAACGCTCGACTCGGACTTTCCGGCCGAGTCGCGTTTATTGCCTGAAGTGATGCATCAGGCGCACGAGGACACAGCGCACGCTTACCGGCGCTACCTTGACGAGCGGCGCGCGGGTTCACCGCGTCGTTACTTCAGTTGCCGTGCACACGCCATGCATTTTCTGCGTGCGGTTGCGCCGACCAAATTTGTGGACGGCGCCTGGTTGTACGGCCTGTTGAGTCGCTGGCAGGATCCGCGGCTCGCGTCGCTGATTCGCATTTACCTTGAAGAGCTTGGCTGCGGCGTGGCGTCGCAAAACCATGTGGTGTTGTACAAGCAATTGCTTGCACGCTACGGTTGTGATCATTGGGAAAATGGTCCCGACGCGCATTTCACCCAAGGTGCGGTGCAGCTTGCATTGGCTCATCACGCCGACGCGTTTTTACCCGAGTTAATTGGTTTCAACCTGGGCTATGAACAGTTGCCGCTGCATTTGCCGATTAGCGCCTATGAGTTGAATGAGCTGGACATTGATCCTTATTACTTCACTTTGCACATGACGATCGATAATGCGTCAACCGGGCATGCGCGCAAGGCTTTGCAAAGCGTGCTTGACTGCATCCCCAGAATGGGTGATGCCGCGCAGTTCTATCGTCGCGTGGAAGATGGCTATCGCCTGAATCTTGTCGGCATGGGTACGCCCGACGCGATTGCGTCTTTCGATCTCGAGCAGGAGTTGCTTCGGGTTCTTGCCGACAAGGCTTCGATTGGCGCGCACCTGCATTCCGATTATTGCCTTATTGGCGGCAAGCCGGTTAGCCAGTGGCTCTCTCCTGCCGGGCAGATTCCAGAGATGCTGGCGGCACTGCAAGCGACCGGATGGATCCGGCGTGGGCAGAGTCCCGAACCCAGCCGTTTCTGGCGTTTGCTCACGGATGAACGTGCGCCGATGTTCGGTGTTTTCGACGGCTACGAGCAGCAACTTCTGCACGACTGGATTCAAGCCGATACCAGTGCAACGTCAACCGCGCGCCCCACGGTCCGCCCCGGTCGGCATGCCCCGGACGGTAACGACGAACAGGCGCGCGCTCCGCTGGAAAGCGGGGCCTCAATCGGGCAAGTTATTGCACACCATGCTCAAGACCAGGTAGAACCGGCAAATTGTGCCGAGGTGGATGCGCTTTTCAATCAGTTGGAAGGGGTGGGCACGAAGTCGCAGGCGCTGGGTATGCTGCAAGGCATGCTCTCGCCGGCCAACCATCCAACGCCGGCCGGACTTGCCGCCACAAGGCTCTACGCCGATCTTTTCAACCGCCAGGGTGTCTATGGCTATTGATTCTCTATTGCATCTTGCGCGGATGCTTAAATCAACCGGGTATGTCTTTACTACCGTGACGCCGGCAACGCACGCACGTGTTAATTCACGTGCGCAGAATGCATGGGCGCGCAGTACAGAAGATGTATTCGGCTGGAGCCGGCCTTTTCGGGAAGGTGTCCTGACGCCGGAACTTTTCCAGGCAATGCGCGATGCCGATGTGCTGGACACGCATGGCGACGGTTGGATTTCCCGCGTGCGCGCGTCCACGTTGCGTGGCGAGCTTTTTTTGCACTCGGCCTATCCCACCACGGCGCCGGACGCGATTTTCTTTGGCCCCGACACTTACCGCTTCACCAATGCGATCGCTCAATACCTGAAGGACGGTGAAGTGCACGTGCGGCGTGCGGTCGACGTGGGCTGTGGCGCCGGCCCGGGTGCCGTGGTGGTGGCGCTTGAGCGGCCCCAGGCCGACGTCTTTGCGGTCGATATCAATGATACGGCGCTTCAGTACACGACGATTAACGCCCGGCTTGCCGATGTAGGGCGAATTTCAGCGCAGCATTCCAACCTGCTTGCATCGGTTGACGGCGACTTTGACTTGATCGTTGCCAACCCGCCTTATTTGCTTGACTCAACGCAGCGCGCCTATCGGCACGGTGGCGGCAGTTTGGGCGAGGGCCTTTCCCTGGCGATTGCGGGCCTGGCCCGGACACGGCTGGCGCCCGGTGGTACGTTGTTGCTGTATACCGGTACGGCCATTGTCGACGGTGTGGATTCTTTCCGCAGTCTGCTTGCACCCATGCTGGATGCATCCGGTTTGGAATGGCACTATCAAGAACTCGACCCGGACGTGTTCGGCGAAGAGCTGATCGAACCGGCCTATGCGCATGCCGATCGCATCGCGGCAGTTCTGCTTACCGTGCGCAAGTTACCATCATGAGGATGCTCGATAGCAGGTTTCTGCGCGGACCGAACATCTGCTGTATGCAGCCCTGCGGTATTTCCTTAATGCTATAACGCATGCGGGCATGTGCAGTTTTCTAGATGCAGAGAGCTCAATCCAGCTCGGCGAGCCTCGCCTTCACTAAGTTCCTGAGTAGTTCCTCGTCTATTTTCCATTCGTTAGGAATTTGAAATAGATTTTTTTTCACTACGTACCCTTCGCTTTCAAGCTTTTCCTTGAAGGCTTCAATCACTTCGGCGCTCCAAGGCGCAAGCGCAAGATGATTTTTCAGTGCTGACAGACCAAATACGTAGTCATCGCCCCTATAAATCTGAGGGACGTTCCAGGCAAGCTTGCAATCTAAATCAGGAAATGATTTGAGAATAACGTTGATAACACCCCTAAGGGTCTCTTCTTTAGGTGAGCCCAAAGAAACAAGATAGTCATTAACTGAATCAAACTTGCTCGCACTCATGCCAGACGCTCCTTACGTATTAACATCTAACGTTCGTCATAATGGTTGCTATTTATACCCTCAATATCCCGCCAGTCTACTTCAACCATTTCCCCCGGGCCCACGTCCATGAGAATGTAGAACGGTTGCGCGGGCAGCGCAGTGCTGAAGCGCGAGTTTGAGTTTAGTTTTCCGGTTTCCAGTGTTTCACCGCCATAGGCCACGACCCGCATGGTGATATCGACCGCGCCCGAGCCGTCGTGGTAGCCGCCTTCGCAGTTGATGCGCTGGTCGTTGAGCTCACAATGGCATACGGGAGTATGTGCATGCACTGTTGGGCTGCTTAACAAGGCCACTGCAATTAAAAGCTTTTTCATTGTTTGTGTCGTCATGGTCTTTCACGAATAAAGCGTGCCAGGGCCGGAGACACGCGCTCAATGTCGAATTCCTGATGGTAGACGTCTCCGTTTTTACTTTCCACCGTCAGCCAGAGGCCGTCTTCCAGGTTGGCAGCGGGGGGCACTGGTATTTCAGCCGTCTTTTCCCGGCCTCGTCCCTCAAAGGCATTGCCCGCGGCCAGCACAGCATCTGCCTTGCCAGAGAAGCGGGGTTCACGCATTTTGAAATAGGCCAGGCGGATATCCCGGTCGCAGCCTTCGCAGAACTGAAGGGTGAATTGTTTCAGTGGCACGTTCAGGTGGACGATCTCGGGCGGCTTCAGGTCTTTTTCCGCCAACACGAAAGGCCAGGGTCCGATTTGGCCGTGAATGGCATCGGCCCGCATCAAGGGTTTGTCTGGGGTGGTGTGCAGTTGCCAGGCGAATCCGGCCAGCGGGATCAGTAATACAGCGGCGGCCAGCGCGGCCAGCAAACCGGAAGAGCGGGGGGCGGCGGTAGCGGGCACGGCCGGTGCATGCGTGTCACTGTAGCCTCGCCTGCGGTGTTTGGGCGGGGCTTTTTCCGCTTGTTTAGACAGCAACAATGCCAGCGCAATACCTGCCGGCGTGAGCCACCCCAGCCAGGTCACCATACCGATGTCGAACCGCCATTGCGTCATGCCCAGGCCCAGGGCCGCCGCCAGTAGCAGCCAGCCTAAAATACGCAGCAGGCGTCGCTGTTTGGCCCTTATGGGGCGGTTCACGACATGTTGACTGTATTTGGGCATGGCCAGCGCCAGCAAGCCGAACCCTCCCAGGCTGATCAGCAGTAAAAGCGCGTGTATCGTGGTCATGCCGCGCCTCCGGGTGTTGCCTGAAGCAGTAACAGCCACGACAAGCCGGCGCACAGGGCGGTGGCCATAGTCAGCCCCAGCCAGATTCTAAGCACACGTTTGGTGCTGAACACCCAGACCAGGATGGCAGCATACAGGGCAAAACTCAGCATCGACGACGCCATGACGGCTTGTGCTTTTGGAAGCGGCCAGATCAGTGCAATAAGAACGGTGGCAGCCGAGGTCAGTGCATAGCCGCCGATCACCGCGGCCAGCACGCGCGAGGCCACCATCCAACGGTAGCGGTGGGTATTTGATACGCTTGTCATTCTGTTACCTGTTCAAGCACGGACGGGTTGCGTGCCTGGGTTTGCTGCGCGGCTTTCTTGAGCCAGACGCGTTTCACCTTAACGGCCATGTAGCCGAAGATCAGCCCTAATCCCAGCATGGTCAGATCGAATCCTGCCAGTGCCCAATCACCGGCGGGTAATGTGACGCCCAGGTGTTTATCGGTCGTCAGGGCATTGACGACGGGCAGTAAGGTAAAGGCCGCGCAAGCCAGCCACAGCAGTTCCACCCAGGCCCGGCGAATATCCCGGAAGAACGCGTAAAGCAGCGCTTCGCCCCAAATCAGGAATAGAAAGTTTGCTTCCCAGTTGGCGCGTTCGGCCATTTCAACCGGCAGCAAGCGGTTGGCCCAGAAATAAGCGGCCACGCCCACGGGTAAACCGACGATGGTGGCGACATTCAGCGCCTCCACCAGCCGCAGGCCGAAATGCCCGCCTGTTGCGTCGTGATTTTTGCGACGCTTGACCGTCCACATGACCAACCCGGTACCGATCATGCCGGCACCCAATAGCCCCGCAAAAAAGTACAGCCAGCGCAACCAGGGTTCGGCAAAGCGGCCTTCGTGCAGGGCCAGCAGGGTTTGGTGGGTTTTCACGACCGCGCTGTCTTGCGGTTCCGGCGGCAGCGGCTTGCCGGTGTTGGCGTGAAAGCGCAGGGTTTGAGCATCGAAAACGCGCACCTTGTCGCCGCGTACCCGTTGCACTTCCACGAAGGGTTCTTCGCCACCATCGTGCATGACCAGCACGGAACGGATCTTGCCGTCACCCCAGGCGTCTTCGGCCTGCGCGATCATGTTGGGAACCGAGGCGGTGGGCCGGGTCACGGCTTCGTGCGTGTGGTCGCCGTACAACTCGTCGAAATAACGATCGCGCGCTTTGTCATCGGTTCCGTACACGGCGGCGATGCCGGCGGGCATATAGGTGGTATAGAAAAACACCAGCCCGCTGTAGGTAATCATTAAAAAGAAGGGCAGCGCCATCACGCTGATGACATTGTGGGCGTCGAGCCAGGAGCGCTGGCCTTTGCCGCGACGGAAGGTGAAGAAATCCTTGAAGATTTTCTTATGGGTGATGATGCCGCTCACCATGGCCAGCAGCATCAACATGGTGCAGATGCCGATAATGCGAAAGGCCGTGGCACGGTCGATATAGTGCAGCACGTAGTGCATGCGATACAGCAGGTTGCCGCCGCCTGTTTCCCGGGGTTGCACCTCGGTGCGCAGGCCGCCGGTATTGGGGTCCAGCTTTTCGTTACCCCGTACGCCGCGCTCATGACCTTCCCGGGGCATGGTTTCCCAACTGATGGCGAAGTTTTCCCAGTCGCGGGTGGCTTGCGACTGATGCGGCAGGGTGATGCTCCAGTACTGCGCGCCGGGCGCCACCTGCTCCAGCCGGTTCATGGCCATCAGTGCCAGGGCGCCGTTATCATAGTGCGGCGCGGCGCTTTGCAGGGGGCGCTCTGGCTCCATCCAGCGTGTGATTTCGTAAGTGAAATAACCGGCCGTGCCTGTAATGAATACAAAGAACAGCACCCAGCCAACCACCAGGCCGGACCAGGTGTGCAGCCAAGCCATGCACTGGCGAAATCCTTCTTTCATCTTTTTTAATGCCTTCTATTGTTTAGAACCGGTATTGCAGATTGGCTACAAAATTGCGCGGTTGACCGAAAGTGGAATAATTGCGGGTATCAAGCGCCGCACGGTAGGTTTTGTCAAAGACGTTGTTTACTACAAGCGTCAGGTCGGCGTTGGGGTTGATCTGGTATTTGGCTGTTAGCCCAACCAGCACCAGGGCGTCGCGATTAAGTGTCCAGCCCGGCCCTTCCCTGTATATTTTGCTGTAGTAGCGCACGTCGCCGCCAATAGTCCAATTGGTCTTCGGCAGCTTGTAGGTGGTATACAGTTGTACCGTGTGCTTTGGCAGTTCGGTGGCATAAGGCTCGCCGTTGTCAGCGCCACTGGCGTATTGGCTGTCGACATAGGTGTAGCCTGCGGTTAAATTCCAGCCTGGAACGATTTCGCCATTGATACTCAATTCAACGCCCTGGCTGGTTACTTTGTCGGAAGCGGTATAGCACTGGCCACCGCAAATATTGGCCGGGTCGTTGGGTACGGACTCATCCAACTGGGCAAGGTTGGTTTGTTCCAACCGGAATAAAGCAACAGCAGTATTCAGCTCGCCGCCGAAGAACTCGCTTTTAAGACCCACTTCATAGTTGCTGCCCACAATGGGTTTCAGGGTGTCGCCGTCTGCGTTCTGTTCGCTTTGCGGATTGAAAATATCCGAGTAACTGATATACGCGGAATGGGTTTTGTTAATGTCGTAGATCAGCCCGGCATAAGGCGAGACCACGTTGCTTTCTTTGGCGGTGGTCGCACCTGTGATGACGTCTTTATCTTCATATGAGCTGATTCGAACGCCGGTAATCAGCTTCAGCGAATCGGTCAGGTTAAAGCGGCCCACACCATATACGCCGCGCTGGGTAATTTTATAACCGCCAGAATACGGGTTGGCGCCGGTGACCGGGGTGGGGAGTGTGGTGGGATCGAACGAAAAGACATTGATCGGCAGGGCGGGCATATAGCCGGTTCCAGCAAAGTCGCGCGTCATGGTGGAACCATTGGCGCCGAAAACCAGTTCGTGTTCGCGCCCCAGCAGCGTTATTGGCCCGGAAGCGTAGGCGTCAAAGGAGTCATAGGGCACGTTGCTGCTGAAGTGCGCCATCTGGTTAAGCGACATGCCGTTGCCTGTAGTGGGGTTCAAGTTGCCGCTGAGGTAGCTGTAGTTCCTGATGGAGATGTTGGTTTTGCTGCCGGAGTATTGCAGTTTCATGGTCCAATCGGCGGGTAGTTGTTGTTCCAGCCCCACCGTATAGAGCGTGTAGTCCCGGGTGGTTAATTGGTTGGCATTGCCAAAGAAGTCTGATCGGTCCAGCCCCGCATCGCTGCCGTCGGCCGCGAAAGGCACGCCGAAATGGTTTCTGCCTTTGTCTTTTTGATACTGCAGGCTGGCATACAGCATGGTGCTCGACGTAATATCGGCTTCGAGAACGCCATAGAAGGCCTGGCGGTCTCTGAAGGCGTAATCTACAAACGAGTCACGCTTGTCGACCAGGGCCACCATCCGCCCGCGAATGCGGCCTGAGTCAACCAGTGGCCCGGAAATATCGCCAACAACACGGCGCTGGTTCCATGAGCCGCCCTGTGCCTCTATATGGGCCTGAAATTCACGCGTGGGACGCTTGCGCACCAGGTTAATGGTGCCGCCGGGATCGCCCGCGCCGCTCATCAACCCTGAAGGCCCTTGCATTACTTCAACGCGATCAAGAAAGGCATTGTCGATTTGCGGGTTGATGTTGTTTTGGCTGATACCGATCGGATTAGGTATGCCGTCGTACTGGGATTGCAAGGCAAAGCCCCGGCTGTAATAGGCGCTGCCGTTGTTGCCGCGATCAAGCACGAAGACGCCGCTGGTGGCTTTCAGCGCGTCGTCTACCGAGGTCATGGCAAAGTCGTCCATCTGTTGCCGGGTAATGACAGAAATGGTTTGTGGTGTTTCCCGCGGCGAAAGATTCAGCTTGGTGGCAGTATTCGTAATGCCGGTGGTGTACGACTCGGTGCCTTCCGTGGTCGCGCCCAGGCGCGTTGCCGACACCTGCACTGCAGGTAATGTTGTTACGCCAACCGCTTTTTCCAGAACATATTGGCCCTGCGCATTGGGTCTGGCTTGCAGGCCGGTGTCGACCAATAACCTGTCTAATGCCGCTTGCACGCCAAGCCGGCCTTGTACGCCGGGGCTGGTTTTTCCCTGGGCCAGCTCCGAAGCGCCAACCAGAAAGATACCGGCTTCGGTTGCAAAACCGGTCAGCGCGCTGGAAAGGGGGCCGGCGGGAATGTTGTACTGGCGAATGTCGCTTTGTCGGGCCTGGGCAGGCGGTGTGTTGCTTTCCTGTGCCTGGGCCATTGTTGCCGTCGCCATCATGCTTGTTGCGCAAATAAATGGTATCGCCACAAGGGCGGGGGTTATTCGGTGACTCGGCATGGCATGTCTTCCCTCAAGATGGATTATGGGCTGTAGCAAACAACGCGATCGTTGATCCTGGCAGGCGGTTGAGAGCGTGCTTTCCAGGCTGAGGATGTTGTTTGCGCTTCTAACCTCTTAATCAATCGAGATGGCAAAAAGCGGAACCGGTTTTAAACATAAGTTTTAATCTTTCGCTTCGATACTGACCCACCATGACAACGTGCGTGTAATGCGCACCGGAAGCGCCTCGGCCAGCATGTTCAGCGTGTCGTCGGTATCGTTAAGGGGAAAGTTGCCCAATACGCGCAGGTTCGCCACTTCCGGGGCGATGCCCAGGTGTCCATTACGATAGCGCCGCAGTTCCGCCACAACCTCGCCAAGGGGAATATCCTGTGCCACCAGCACACCGCGGCTCCAGGCCTCGCGGGCAACATCGGCCTGCTGGATGTTGTCTACAGCATTGGGGGTGAAACGGGTTTGCTGCCCGGCTTGCAGAACGGTAACGGCGCCGCTGCGGCTGCGAACTTCCACTGCGCCGTCGTATACCGCCAGGAAAGTCTGGTCGTTGTCTTGGCGCACGGTGAATCTGGTACCCAGCGCCCGCAAACGTCCCTGGTGGGTTTCAACAAAAAACGGTCGCGCGGGGTCGTTGGCTGTGTCAATCAGGATCTCGCCTGTGATCAGTTGCAGGCGTCGCTGGCGACGGTCGTAATCCTGGTTGAACGCGGTCGCGGTGTTCAGCCAGACACGGCTGCCGTCCGACAGCACCACCTTGCGCGTTTCCCCGGTGGCAGTGCGGTAGTCGGCCTGCCAGGCCTGGGCCAGAACCGGTAATGGGGTATGGCGCCAGCCGGCCCAGCCCAGCAACCCGGCGCCAGCCAGGCTGGCAAGGCTGGCCAGCACACGGCGGCGCTGCCTCAGGCGCGTGTTGGCTTGCCACAGGCCGTCGGCGGTGCCGCGAGGATCGGTGGTGGTTTTGATGAGATTGAAACGACTGCTAACGGACTCAACATAACGCCATGCCAAACGGTGGTCAGGGTCCCGGTTCAGCCAGGCCTGCCAGCGTGTTCGGTCGCTGTCGCTGGCCTCTTCTGCGCTCAGCAGGGCATACCATTGTGCGGCCTGCTCCATGGCGCGGTGCGATGGCTGGGCCGGGAAAGTGGCTGAAGGTGGCGCGGCGCTATGCATGTCAGGCCTGGTTGGGGTTGAACAGATCAACTGCGGTTTTGCGGGCCTGCAGTTGCATGCACTTAAGCATGGCCTGGGCAAGGTACTTGCGCACCATGCGCGTGGATACCCCCAATTCCCGGGCGACTTCTTTCTGGCTCATCTGGCAGGCTTCGGTCAGCAAGAAGGCATGAGCAGCCTTGTTCGGCAGTTCAAGCAGCATGACACCAATTTCATGCAGCGCTTCCAGCACCATAGCCTGGTGTTCCGCCGAGGGCGCGCATTCTTGCGGCCGTGCGGCCAGGGTGTCGAGCCAGGCGCGTTCAATTTCGCGACGATGCCAAAGGTTGATGCACATGCCCTGGGCAACGGCGCGCAGATAACCGCGTGCCTCGCCAGCGCTATTGAAGCCACGAGGTGCAGGTTTGAGGATCAACCGCAGGAAAACGTCGTGCGCCATGTCGGCTGCATCGTGAGTACTGCCCAAACGCTGCGACAACCACGACTTCAGCCACCTGTGGTGGCTGCTGTACAGATCCTCGATAGCGTATGACGCGTACCCCGTGCCGGTCATGGCTGTATCAACCTTTGAATATAAATGATATTGATTCTCAATTATATTGTATAAGGCGGCAGACAGGCAACCGGCACCCGGATTACGGCGAAACCAGGTGCCGGCGGGTGATCACTGCGGCTTACAGGCCGCCCATGGCCATATATTTGATTTCCAGGTATTCATCCAGGCCATGATGAGAGCCTTCACGCCCCATGCCGGAATTCTTGATGCCGCCAAAAGGCGCCACTTCCGTGGAGATGGAACCGGTGTTGATGCCGACCATGCCGTACTCCAAGGCCTCGCCCACGCGCCATACACGGCCAATATCGCGTGCATAGAAATAGGCTGCCAGGCCATATTCCGTGTTGTTGGCCAGCGCAATGGCCTGGTCTTCGGTTTCAAACTTGAATAGCGCCGATACCGGGCCGAAAATTTCCTGCTGTGCGATGTCCATGTCGGGCGTCATGTGGGTCAGCACCGTGGGTTTGAACCACAACCCGTCTTTTTCCAGCCGTTCGCCGCCTGTTGTGATTTTGGCGCCTTTGTTTGTTGCGTCGTTGATCAGGCGTTCCACTTTCTCCACGGCGGCCGGGTTAATGAGCGGCCCTTGCACCACGTCTTCTTCCAGTCCGTTGCCAACGCGCAGCTTGGCTGTTTCGGCAGCCAGTTTTTCGGCAAACTCATCGTAGACGCCGGCCTGGACAATAAAACGGTTGGTGCAAACGCAGGTTTGGCCCGTATTGCGGTATTTCGAGGCAATGGCACCGGCAACGGCAGCGTCGATATCGGCGTCGTCGAAGACGATGAACGGTGCGTTCCCACCCAATTCAAGCGAGAGTTTTTTCAATGTGGGGGCGCATTGCTCCATGAGCAGCTTGCCAACGGGCGTGGAGCCGGTGAATGAAAGTTTGCGTACGGTGGGGCTGCTGCAAAGTGTTTCGCCAATGGCTTTTGCATCGCCGGTAACAATATTGAATACGCCGGCCGGAATGCCCGCCTGTTCTGCCAGTTCGGCCATGGCCAGTGCCGACAGGGGTGTCAGTTCGGCCGGTTTTAGAACCATGGTGCAGCCCGCAGCCAGCGCCGGTGCCGCTTTACGGGTGATCATGGCGCAGGGAAAGTTCCATGGCGTAATGGCGGCGCACACGCCCACGGGTTGCTTGATGACCACGAAGCGCTTGTCTGCCACGGGGGTGGGGATGACCTCGCCATAGGCACGCTTGCCTTCTTCGGCAAACCACTCGATGAACGAGGCGCCGTAGACGATTTCACCGGTTGCTTCTTTTAAAGGCTTGCCTTGTTCCAGCGTCATCAGCCGGCCCAGGTCGTTTTTGTGTTTCAGCAATAGTTCGAACCAGCGGCGCAAAATGGCGGCGCGCTCGGCGGCGGTTTTGGCGCGCCAGGCAGGCAGGGCCCGTTCGGCCGCTTCAATGGCGCGAAGGGTTTCGTGGGGGCCGGCCAAGGGCACTTGTGCAATAACCTGGCCATTGGCCGGATTGGTTACTTCCAGTGTTTTGCCGCTGTCGGCATCACACCACTGACCGTCTATGTAGCATTGTTGTCGCACCAGTGTTGGCTCGTTCAGTTGGAAATCAAAATCAACAGACATGGCGGACTCCTTGAGTTGGTGTAGGGATAAGCAGTTAATGATCGGGTGCGTCAGGGCGCATATGCCGGCGTTTTGGCAGGCGCGCCGGGTCGTTCACATCGACCGGATCGAAATGGGTCATGACTTCCAGGACATCTTCATTTTCCATGACCCGCTCACGTGCGCGTACGGCAATGTCGTGCCCTTGGGCGATGGTCAGGCGGCTGTCCATTTCGATGTCCACTTCAACCCAGATCATGTCACCCATTTTGCGGGTTTTCAAATCGTGCAGGCCTTCCACGCCGGGTGTCGACAGCAGCAGATCGCGAATGCGGACTTCGGTGTCTTTATCGACGGCCCGGTCGAGCAGGTCGTTAAAGGAGCTGTAGAAGAATTTCCAGCCCATGCGCCCGATCATCAAGGCCACGATCAGTGCCGCGATGGGGTCGGCAAGGGGAAAGCCGGCAACGCTGGCGCCCACGCCCAGCAAGACGACCAGGGACGACGCGGCGTCGGAACGCGCGTGCCAGGCATTGGCAATCAGCATGCTCGACTTTGCCCGTTGGCCCACGCGAAGCAGGTAGCGGAACAGGCCCTCTTTGGCCACGAGTGTGATGGCTGCGGCAATAACGGCAGAGTAATGTACCGGCCCGATGGCGCCGGGGTCTTGCAGTTTGTTGATCCCAACCCAAAGCATGCCTGCGGCAACAGCTAACATCAACACCCCCAGTGCCAGTGAGGCAGCGGTTTCAAAGCGCAGATGGCCGTAGTGATGATCGGCATCGGGGGCCTTTTGGCTATGCTTGTTGGCAAATAGCACTACAAAGTCGGACAACAGGTCGGACAGTGAATGAACCGCGTCTGCCAATAAGGCCTGTGATTGCGCCAGCACGCCGATAATGACCTGGGCAATACTCAAGAGCAGGTTGACGGCAACGCTGACCCAGGTGCTGAATCGCCCTTCGGTGAATCGCGCGGTGCCGATCGTGCGCTTGTAGCGCGCCTGTCTTGATTTATCCATTTAGCTGATACGCATGCCGGGCTGCGCGCCGGGAAAGGGCTCCAGAATATAAATGCCGGGATCTTGTTTTTCGTTGGCATGGCTGGCCGCCAGCACCATGCCCTCCGACACGCCAAAACGCATTTTGCGTGGTGCCAGGTTGGCGACCACCACGGTGAGCTTTCCTGCCAGGTCTTGCGGTTGATACATTGACTTGATGCCGGAGAAAATCTGGCGTTCGCGACCTTCACCCAGGTCAACCATTAACCGCAGCAGTTTGTCTGACCCTTCCACTGCGTCGCATGACACAATTTTGCCGATGCGCAGATCGATTTTGCCGAAGTCTTTGATGTCGATGGTGTCGGCAATGGCCTCGCCGCCGGGCTTGGGCGCTTCCTGAACGGGTGCTTCGAACAGGGCATCCAGCATTTTTGGATCGACACGCTGCATGAGGTGTTTGAAAGGGCTGATGCGTTCCGGCAAAACCGAGGCGTCGGCCCATTCATACTGGCGGGCATCGTTGAACAGTTCTTGCGCGACGCGTGCGGTAAGCACGGGCAGGACGGGGCTGAGCATGACCGAAAGCGCTTTGAAGCCGGCCAGCGCGCGCGAGCAGATATCTTGCAGCTGCGCTTTTTGTTCGGCCGATGCCTGGGCGATGCCTTTGGCCATGACCCAGGGCTGGGCCGCGTCGAACGCCTGGTTGATGCGATCGGCATAGGCCATCACCTGGCGAATGGCACGCCCGTATTCGCGTGCTTCCAGATCGCCATGAACGGCCTGGGTGACGCTGTTGATTTCATCCTTCAGTGCCTGGGTATCACCGGCATAGGCCAACTCACCGTTAAAGTGCTTGCTGATGAAATTGGCGGCCCGGCTGGCGATATTCACATATTTGCCGACCAGGTCACTGTTGACCCGGACGATGAAGTCGTCGGGATTGAAATCCAGGTCTTCGACGCGTGCATTCAGTTTGGCGGCAATGTAATAACGCAGCCATTCGGCATTCATGCCGATTTCCAGGTAGCGCAAGGGCGAAATGCCTGTACCCCGGCTTTTCGACATTTTTTCGCCGCTGACGGTAATGAAGCCGTGCACGTGCAGAAGATCGGGCGTTTTGCGCCCTGCGAACTTCAGCATGGCGGGCCAGAACAGGGCATGGAAATAAACAATGTCCTTGCCAATGAAGTGCACTTGTTCGGTTGTGCCGTTCGGGTCGAGCAGGGTGTTGAAATCGATACCTTGTTCGGCGCAATAGGCTTTCAATGAGGCCAGGTAGCCAACGGGGGCATCAAGCCAGACATAAAAATACTTGCCTGGGGCATCGGGGATTTCAATGCCGAAGTAGGGAGAGTCGCGCGAAATGTCCCAGTCGGCCAGGTTGGCCTGGGCGTCGGCCTGGCCGTTGCCCAGCCATTCGCGGGTTTTGCCCAGAATCTCGCTTTGCAAGTGTTTCTGGCCCTGTGCATTGGTTCCGGTTGTCCATTCCTGCAGGAACTTTACGCAGCGCTCGTCAGACAGGTTGAAAAAATAGTGCTCGGAACTTTTCATTACCGGCGTGGCGCGGGTAATGGTGGAATAGGGCTTCACAAGGTCCGTAGGCATGTACACCGCGCCGCATACCTCGCAGGAGTCGCCGTATTGATCGGCAGCACCACACTTGGGGCATTCGCCTTTCACATAGCGGTCGGGCAGGAACATGCCTTTCACGGGGTCGTAGAACTGTTCCACTGCGCGGGTGCTAATTAAACCCTCGGCCTTAAGGGCTTTGTATATGCCCTGCGAAAGCTCGACGTTTTCGGGGGTGTCGGTGGAGTGCCAGTGATCGAACTCAATATGAAAGCCGTTCAGGTACTGGGGACGTTCGCTGGCGTAGCGATTCACCAGCGCTTGCGGCGATATGCCTTCGGCCTCGGCCTTGAGCATAATGGGGGCGCCATGGGCGTCGTCGGCACCGACAAAATGAACCGTGTGGCCGGCCATGCGCATGGTACGAACCCAGATGTCGGCCTGGATATACTCCATGATGTGGCCGATGTGAAACGAACCGTTGGCGTAGGGAAGGGCGGTGGTAACGAAAAGGGTGCGCGGCATGGTTTGGCGAAACGTTAATATTGGTAACAAAAAAACAGCGAGTCAGGAGATTCGCTGCTGGACGCATCAAGCGCCCGCTTGCCCTCTATTGTAATGAATCGTCCGCCGCTTTTTTTGAGAAAGCCGTTGCGTTAAGGAATTTCACGCATCTCGACGTCGACGACGTCTTTCTTGTTATAGCGCGGCGCGCCTGTGTTGCGGCCTGGCGTGCGCGGGCGACGGCGCTCTTCCCAGTAGGCGCGAACGCCGAATGGCCGGCCGCGCACTTTGGCGACCAGGTACAACACACCCACTGCAATGGCGGTTGAAACCATGAAAATGAAGGCCATGGCCATGCCGAAAATGGCAAGCACGAAGAACAACAGGCCGCGAAGAATTTGATTAAATGTATTCATATGAGAAAGTATGACAGCAACACAGCTAAAAGTTCCGTAACCCCGTATAGCTCTGAATCCGCTATCCTTTAGGTTTGGAAGTAAATAAACGACAAGCAAGGCAGATATATGAGTATGTCCCCCGATGAGATCCGCACGATTTTGTCTGATGCAATCGACCCTAACACAAATAAAAAGTTGGCTGCAAACCTTAAACAGAGTGTTGTTAATGTCGATGGCAACACCGTTAACCTTACTTTAGCGCTGGGTTACCCGATTCACAATGGGTTAAATGCAATAAAGCAACCAATTGAAACGGTTCTTGGCAAGCATGGCCTGTTACTGGGGCAGTTTGAGTGTGAGCTTCACGTGGAAACCCATGCGGTTCAGCGCGGCTTGAAGCCACTGCCCAATGTACGCAATATCATCGCGGTGGCATCCGGAAAAGGCGGCGTCGGCAAAAGTACAACCGCTGTCAACCTAGCGCTGGCGCTCAAGAGCCAGGGCGCGCGCGTGGGTTTGCTGGACGCCGACATCTACGGCCCCAGCGTACCCATGATGCTTGGCCTTTCGGGTAAGCCGGAAAGCCGCGACAACAAAACCATGGAGCCGCTGGTAGGCCACGGCATCGAGGCCAATTCCATCGGTTTTCTTATCGATCCGGACTCGGCCGCGATCTGGCGCGGGCCGATGGTCAGCCAGGCGTTGGAGCAGCTTTTGCGTCAGACCAACTGGGGCGAACTGGATTACTTGATTATCGACATGCCGCCGGGAACCGGCGACATCGCACTAACGCTTTCGCAGAAGGTGCCGCTTGCCGGGGCCGTTATCGTTACCACGCCGCAGGATTTGGCCTTGGCCGATGCCCGTAAAGGCCTGCATATGTTTCGCAAGGTTGAGGTACCGGTATTGGGTATTGTCGAGAACATGTCGATGCATATCTGCTCGAATTGCGGTCATGCCGAACCCATTTTCGGGGTTCATGGCGGGCGAGACATGGCGGCCGAATTCAATTTGCCGTGGCTGGGCACATTGCCTTTGGCGATGGCGATTCGCGAACAAACGGATTCCGGACGTCCAACCGTTGTTGCCGATCCGCAAAGCGAGGCGGCTTCAATGTATCAAACCATCGCGAACGGTGTTGCAATCCAGGTGGCAACATTGTCGCGAGATATGGCCGGCAAGATGCCGCCCGTGGTTGTGAAATCATAAGGTCGCTGAATGCAATTGCGTGCTATCGCGTTCGTGCTGGCATTGTTGCTGCAACCGGCCTGGGCGGCTGAACCGCCCGATATTGTGATTGACCCGGGTGGTGTGGGGCCGCAGTCATTGCAGGCGATTACCGGTGCAGTGGATGCCATTACGCGCCTGGCTCAAGACCAGGACGGCGGCGAAGTCACGCGCTTACGGCGCCGTGCGCGTGACGCAACGGTGTCGGCATTGGAAACCCAGGGCTACTTTTCCTCCAGGGTCGATTTGATCGTCGGGCAGGATATTCTGGGTGAAACCTGGGACATCACCATCGAGCCGGGGCCGCGCACCGATGTGCGCAAAGTCGACCTGGGCTTCCAGGGGAAAATTTCCGCGCCCGAGTTTGCCGCGCGGGTCGATGTGTTGAAAGAAGAATGGCCGCTTGACGAGGGCATGCCATTCATCAATGAACAATGGAGTCAGGCAAAAACGGCGCTGCTTGATGAGGTCAGTCGCAAGGATTTTCTGCTGGCGAAGATTTCCCACTCGCAGGCAACCATCGAGGCCGCGCAGGCCAAGGCCGACCTGAGCGTCCAGGTTGACAGTGGGCCGCAGGTACGAATGGGTAAATTGCGCCTGATTGGCCTGAAGCGCGTGCCGGAATCATTAATTGAGCGTTACGTGCAATACAGCCCCGGTGAGCCCTATGACCAGGACCGCCTCGACGAATGGCAGCAGGTGTTGCAAACCACCTCGTTTTTCCGCGGCGCGTTTGTTGTCATGGACAGTCGTGAGGAGTCGCGCGAAACACTTGAAAACGGCGATGTTGAGATGCCGCTTATTGTGCGGGTTACCGAGGCGCCGGCCCGGCAATACGCCGCTTCGCTGGGGGTTGACAGCGACAACGGTGTGCGCGCCGAAGGTTTGTATCGTCAGAATATCGTGTTCGGGTTGCCGGTTTCGGTTGAAACCGGGGTCGGGGTCGATAGAAACCGGCAACGGTTTTTCTTCGATGTGCTTTTGCCGCCAACGGCCAGCGGGTATCGCGACAGTTTTGGCGTGCTGGCAAGCCATTCCGACATTGAAGGCCTGGACACGACCCGCTATGGGCTGGGCTGGCGACGCAATCAATCACGCAAGGCGGCGGGCGACAGCCGGGTTGAATATGAAACCCAGTGGAGCACCTTGGTTGCGCACGACAGAACCCGGATTGAAGGGGCGGAAGGTTACGATGTGCCAACGCTGGTTGGCGGCTGGCAGTGGCTGCGGCGCGACGTGAACGATAAGTACGACCCGCGCGAAGGGAATCTGGTGGAGCTGGACCTGGGCGCCGGCATTACATTAGACAAGCAAGAGCCGTTTTATCGTACCGGCATACGGGCGCAACAATGGTGGCCGATCGGCAAGCGCGATGTTCTGACGTTGCGTGCCGAAGTGGGCAAAGTCTGGTCACAAACCGATCGCCTGCCGGAAGACTTCGGTTTTCGTACGGGCGGTGCGCGCACGATTCGCGGCTACAAGTACGACAGCATCGGCTTGCCGCGCGGCGACGCCATTATCGGGGCGCCTGCCCTGGCGGTGGCCAGCATTGAATACATGCATTATTTCAACGACTTGTTCGGCATGAGTGTGTTTTTCGACGCGGGCGACGCCACCACGTCGTTCCGCGACATGGATATGCATTACGGTTATGGCATTGGTGCGCTTTTGCGAACGCCGGCGGGCCCATTCATGATGGATCTGGCCTACGGGCAAAAGGATCGGCGTCTAAGGCTGCATTTTTCCCTGGGTGTTGCATTTTGAGATTCATTTTACGGTTCCTGCGCAGTCTTCTGATTTGGCTCGGCCCGGTCCTGGTGCTGCTGCTGGCCGTGGTCGCGGGCTTTGGTTTTTGGGTGGTGAAGTCGGAGCCGGGTACGCGCTGGGCGCTTGACTTGGGTGTCGGGCTGGCCGGCGGGCAGGTCGAACGCGTGCAAGGCAGCCTGTGGGACGGTTTGACGGTCGGGCATATTGTTCTGGATACGCCGGCCGCCAAGGTAGACGTACGCGACCTGGAACTGAACGTTGACTGGCCCGCTTTGCGACAGCGCCGTCTGCATGCGCGAAACCTGTCGGTGGGTGACCTGACAGTGAATGTCATGGAGTCTGATCAGCCGGCTTCTGATGAGCCCTTTACCCTGCCCGCGCTGCCGGTGACGCTGGCCCTGGATCGTTTTTATCTTGGCAAGTTGAATGTATCGTTGAATAACGAGCCGATTTTGTTCGACGTGCGCGACCTTGAGGCCTCGCTGGCGGTTTCGAAAGACGATGCGCAATTGGTGTTTCGCAAGCTTGAGCTTGGGCAGCAGGACATTGAAGCCAATGTGCGCGGCGAGCTTCGTTTGCTGGCGCTTGCCGACCCCTGGCCGTTCAGTGCCTGGATTGAAACCGATGCGAAAACCGCAAAGCCCGATTCGTTGTTGTGTCTTCGGCACTTTTTGCCCGAACTGCCCACGGTAGCGACCGAGCCGGCGTCAGATACCGGCTCGGCAGGCGCAGATTCAAAAGAAACCGCCTCGGCAGGTTCGGGTTCAAATTCCGGTTCTGCCACGGAGCTCGACGCCGTCAGCACATTCTGCGCTGTTGATTTGCGCGCCGAAGCAGAAGGGTCAATGCAAGAGGCCAGCATCACGCTGAGCGGTGACGGACAAGACGTCCAGTTGCAGGCGGCCGCAAAATTGCATCCGCAGCAGGCCTTTCCGCTGCACTCGGCGAATTGGTCGCTTGTGCTCGGCGATGGTTCGTCGCTTAAAGGCAATATCGATTGGGCTGCGGATGCGCAGGGCGGGGTCAATCCCGATCATTTGATCGGGCAGGTGGCGCTGCAGCGCTTGAATCTGGGTTTGGTATTGCCTGAAGCCCTGCCGCAAGCCAGCCTGACCGCCCAACTGGATTTCGACGTGCAACTGCGCAATGCGTCCCGGTTTGAGTCGGCTGCGGTGAAATTGGCGATTGACTCGGGTTCTTCCTGGAATGGCCAGCCGCTCGATGGTCGCCTGGATTTTTCTGCGAAAAATAATGACAAGGCCGACGCGTTGGTCCCGGCTCCCGAGTGGGTTGAAATTCAGAATTTGGATTTGGCTTTGCGCCTGGGGGCGAACCAGGTCAGCGCAAAAGGCGGGCTGGGCTTTCAGCTTAGCGCGCTGAGCCTTGATCTTGATGCGCCGCGCCTGGCTGATTTCTGGCCCGATCTTGAAGGCAGTGCCGGGCTGAAAGCACGCCTGGAAGGCAACATGGCGAAACACCAGTTGAGTTTGCAAGCCCGGTACGATGCCGGGGCGCAAGGCGGCGATAAATTAGGCCAGGCGCCCATTGCATTGCAAACCGACTTGCGTGGCGGATGGCAGGCGCATGAGCAGGATCCGGCGCAAGGGGTCTGGTCGGGGCAGTTGGCCAGCCTTGCCGTGGAGCACGCCGGTATCACAGTGGCCACCGAGCGTCCCATGACGATGCAAGTGGCGCCCGATGCCGTATCCCCCGCCTACCTGCTTACGCTGGGTGATACCGCCATTAATATAGCCTTGCCGTCGCGCAATAACGTCATCATCACACATCGGCAAACCCGCTTCTCGCCGGGGCGCTGGAGCACACAGGGTGAAATTGCGCGTTTAACGCTGTCGCGGCGTTTGATCGATGAAGTCATGAACCTGGTGGGCGAACAGTTGCCGGAGGACGCACCCGGACAAGAGCGGGGCCGGGTGATTGTCGATGTGGATGATCGCAATGACATGGTTGACATGACCTACGGGTTGAATTGGGACCTGGCTTTCGAAGGTGCGTTGTCGGGCAAGGCACAGATTCGTCGCCTGGGTGGCGACATGATTGTGCCCGGCGATCCGCCGTTTCCGCTGGGGCTGCGCACGTTGCAAGCCGATATTGCCGCAACGCCCACGTCGGGCGGTGCCAGTCGAATCGACGTTGATCTGAATGTTGAGACCCAAAACATGGGGCAGGCGCAGGTTCAGGTCGAGACACTGCTGCGCGCTACACCCGAGGGCGGCTTTGCCTATAACCCGGATGACGGCACGACGGTGCGTGTTCAGGCGGCCATGGAGAATATCGGTTGGCTGAGCCTGTTTGTTGGTGACGCAACTGAAATCGGGGGTGCGCTGCAGGCCAACCTTACGGCGCGCAGTCGCCCCGGCGGCGAGTGGGCCATGCAGGGGCAGGTGCAGGGTAGCGATATCCGGTTCATTCGTATCGATGATGGCGTGCGCCTGGTTGAGGGTACGCTGGACGGTCATTTCGAGGAAGATCGTTTCGTGCTCGATCGCCTGGAGTTTCCGGCGGTTCGGCGCGCCGTTCCGAAAGAGTGGCGCACAGAGACCTGGACGCGCGAGAATCCGGACGCCCAGGGCGGCAAATTAACCTTGTCGGGATACTGGGACGTTTCGGATTCGGCCGGCCAGGTGGCGGTCGATCTATACCGATATCCCATTTTGCAACGTTCCGACCGGTTTGCGATGGTGACCGGCAAGCTTAATGTCGGCATTCCGTCACCGGCGTTGAACATCGACGGCGAGCTCAACGTTGATGCGGGCTGGATTGACCTGGACATGTTAAGCAGCGTGCCCACCCTGGACAGTGATGTTGTAGTGATTCGACCGGGGCAGGAGCAGGCGGCGTCTTCACCGCTGGATATCACGCTGAATATTTCCATCGACCTCGGGCCGCGGTTTTACATCACGGGTTACGGAGTGGACTCAGGCCTGGTCGGTGAAATGCGCATTGTGATGGCGCCTCAGGGGCGCCCGATGGCCTATGGCGTGTTGCGTACGCGGGGCGGCGCGATTGAGGCGTATGGGCAGCGCCTGCAGTTGCGGCGAGGCACGATTACCTTCCAGGGGCCCATTGCCAGTCCGATATTGAACATCGAGGCCTTGCGAACGGGTGTTGCCGTTGAGGCCGGGGTTCGGGTTTCGGGCACGGCGCGCAAGCCGCAAATTAATCTTATTTCCTATCCCGACGTGGCCGATGTACAGAAACTGTCGTGGTTGCTGCTTGGGCGAGGGCCTGACGACTCCGGCGGCGACGCGGCCTTGCTGTTTTCCGTGGGCACTTCTTTCCTGGGCGACGGCGAGCCGTTTTACAAGAAATTCGGCCTTGATGAGGTCAGCATGCGTTCGGGGGAACTGGGCAGCGTGGGCAGTATTCTTCCGGCGCAAACTGTCGTGCGCGGCCTGGATAGTGGCACCAGTGAAATTGAGCGTCAGTTTGTTGTTGCTGCCAAGCATTTGACCGATGACATTACGCTGAGCCTGGAACAGGCCCTGACGGACACCGGAACCGTGGGCCGGGTCAGTTATCACCTGGCTCGGGGGCTGTCGGCGCAGTTAAGTGCCGGGACGGTAAGCGGGTTGGCGTTGGTTTGGCGTGCCTTTTCGTCCGACTAGCCCGGTATCAGTGATTGATTTGCGCAACATTCGCGGACGCACACCGTAATTTCATACGGGTGTGCTTTCCGCGTATAGTACGGACACTATAAAATAGACCCCCATTCAAAAAGGGAAACACATGTCCATTAAAAGTGATCGCTGGATTCGACGTGTCGCGCAGGAGCAAGGCATGATTGAGCCTTTCGAGCCGGGCCAGGTTCGTAGTGTGAATGGAAACAAAATTGTCAGCTACGGCACCAGCAGTTACGGTTACGATGTGCGGTGCGCCGACGAATTCAAGATTTTTACCAATATCAATTCCACCATTGTCGACCCCAAGGCTTTCGACGAAAAGTCGTTTGTTGATTTTAAAGGCGACGTGTGTATTATCCCGCCCAATTCATTTGCGCTGGCCCGCACGGTTGAGTATTTCCGCATTCCGCGCAGCGTCCTGACGGTGTGTCTGGGCAAAAGCACCTATGCGCGTTGCGGCATTATCGTGAATGTGACGCCCCTGGAGCCCGAATGGGAGGGCCACGTTACACTCGAGTTTTCCAACACAACGCCCCTGCCCGCCAAAGTGTATGCAGGCGAGGGTTGTGCCCAAATGTTGTTTCTTGAAGGTGACGAAGTTTGTGAAACTTCGTATCGTGACCGTGGTGGGAAATACCAGGGTCAGCAAGGTGTTACGCTGCCGCGCGCATAGGAGTTGCCGGATGAAATTCAGATTCCCCATCGTCATTATCGATGAAGACTACCGCTCCGAAAACGCTTCGGGTCTGGGTATTCGCGCACTCGCTACGGCCATTGAGGCTGAAGGGGTGGAAGTGCTGGGGGTCACCAGTTATGGCGATTTAAGTTCCTTTGCCCAGCAGCAAAGCCGCGCCAGTGCATTTATTCTGTCGATCGACGACGAAGAGTTCGATGTCGATTCGCCTGAAGACGTTGCCAATGCCATCAAGAATCTGCGTTCATTCATTGGTGAGCTGCGGTTCCGCAATGAAGATATCCCTATTTATCTTTATGGGGAAACGCGCACGTCGCGGCATATCCCGAATGATATTCTGCGTGAGCTGCATGGCTTCATTCATATGTTTGAAGATACGCCCGAGTTCGTGGCCCGCCATATTATCCGGGAAGCCCGTTCGTACCTCGACGGGCTGGCGCCACCGTTTTTCCGCGAACTGCTGAAGTATGCATCCGATGGCTCGTACTCCTGGCACTGCCCGGGGCACTCGGGCGGGGTGGCGTTTCTGAAAAGCCCCGTGGGGCAAATGTTTCATCAGTTTTTTGGTGAAAACATGCTGCGTGCCGACGTATGTAATGCGGTCGATGAGCTGGGTCAGCTGCTTGACCACACCGGCCCGGTTGCCGAATCCGAGCGCAATGCAGCCCGTATTTTCAACGCCGACCATTGTTTCTTCGTAACCAATGGCACTTCAACGTCGAACAAAATCGTCTGGCATGCCAACGTGGCCAACGACGATATCGTGGTGGTCGATCGCAATTGCCACAAGTCGATTCTGCACGCCATTATCATGACGGGCGCCATTCCGGTGTTCTTGCGCCCTACGCGAAACCATCTGGGCATTATCGGGCCGATTCCGCTGGAAGAGTTCGAGCCGGAGTCAATCCGTGCCAAGATCGAGGCCAATCCGTTCGCGCGTCATGTGAAGAACAAGCGTCCGCGCATTCTGACGATTACGCAAAGCACATACGACGGCGTAAGCTACAACGTGGAAATGATTAAAGAAAAGCTGGGCTCTGAAATTGATACCCTGCATTTTGATGAAGCCTGGATTCCGCACGCTGCCTTTCACGACTACTATAAAGACATGCATGCCATCGGCAAAGATCGTCCGCGCAGTACCGACGCCATGGTGTTTGCCACGCACTCTATTCACAAGTTGCTGGCCGGCTTGTCGCAGGCCTCGCAAATTACCATTCAGGAACCCGAGAATCGCAAGCTTGACCGCAATGTTTTCAACGAAGCGTTTCTCATGCATACCTCTACGTCGCCGCAGTACGCCATTATTGCGTCCTGTGATGTCGCGGCGGCCATGATGGAACCTCCCGGCGGCACTGCCATGGTGGAAGAAAGCATCAGCGAGGCGCTGGAGTTCCGCCGCGCAATGCGCAAGGTGGAATCCGAGTTCGGCAAGAACGATTGGTGGTTCAAGGTGTGGGGCCCCAAACGGCTGGTGTCCGAGGGTATCGGCAGCCGGGACGACTGGATGCTCGAAGCCGACGACGAATGGCATGGATTTGGCCCGCTGGCTGGCGGCTTCAATATGCTGGACCCGATCAAGGCCACAATTGTGACCCCGGGCCTGGATATTTCCGGCACTTTCGCGGAAACGGGGATTCCGGCTGCACTGGTCTCGAAGTATCTGGCCGAACACGGCGTGGTTATCGAGAAAACGGGGCTCTATTCATTTTTCATCATGTTCACCATCGGCATTACCAAAGGCCGCTGGAATACATTGCTGACCGCGCTTCAGCAATTCAAGGATGATTACGATCGCAATCATCCGCTATGGCGCAGTTTGCCCGATTTCTGCCGGGATAATCGCCGCTATGAGCGCATGGGTCTGCGCGATTTGTGTCAGCAGATTCACGAGTCATATCGCGAGTCCGACGTGGCCCGGCTGACAACGGAAATGTATACAAGCGACATGGAGCCGGTGCTCAAGCCATCCGATGCCTATGCCAAGATGGCGCATCGCGAAGTTGAGCGTGTCGCCATCGACGATCTCGACGGTCGGGTAACCGGGGTCTTGTTGACACCGTACCCGCCCGGTATTCCCCTGCTTATTCCCGGCGAGCGGTTCAATAAGCGCATTGTCGATTATTTGCGTTTTGTACGTGAATTCAACGCCCGCTTCCCTGGGTTTGAAACTTATGTGCATGGTTTGGCCGAAGATATCGGCCCCGATAACCAGCCGCGCTACTATGTTGATTGTTTGATCGAAGAGTCGCAGTGACCCCAGTTGTTTTTGATGTTGCTGTCATCGGTGCCGGTGCCGCCGGCATGATGGCGGCGGCGGTTGCCGGACAAAGCGGCCTGAGGGTCGTGCTGCTTGATCATGCGCAGCGCCTGGCGGAGAAAATCCGTATTTCGGGTGGGGGGCGGTGCAATTTCACCAACAAGGACACAACGCCCGCAAGTTTCATTTCCCAGAACCCTTATTTTTGCCGTTCGGCACTGGCCGGCTATTCGGCGCAAGACTTCATCGCACTTGTTAATCAATATGGGATTGGCTGGCATGAAAAGCATCGGGGGCAGTTGTTTTGCGATGACTCCAGCGAGTCGATTATTTCCATGTTGCGCAGCGAATGTGCGAAAGGCGGCGTTGCATGGCGCATGCCCTGCAACGTGCATGAGGTCGGCAAGCAGGAAAGTGTATTTGTCCTGAGTACCGACACCGGCACGGTGCACGCGCAAAACCTGGTGGTGGCAACGGGGGGGTTGGCGATTCCCAAGCTGGGTGCAACTGATTTTGCGTTGAAGCTGGCCAGGCAGTTTGGCTTGAAGGTTGTCGAGCCGCGTCCCGCGCTTGTGCCGTTGTTGTTTGATTCGCAGCAATGGCAGCCTTTTTCGGCTTTAAGCGGCGTGGCGGTGCAGGCAAGGGTCTCTACCGAAGCGGCATCTGTTGGCAAGCCTTCGGCAAAAAAATCTTCAATGCATTTCGATGAGGATTTGCTGTTCACGCACAAGGGTCTGTCGGGGCCGGCTATTCTGCAGATTTCCAGCTACTGGAGCCCGGGCCACCCTATCAGGCTGGACTTGGCGCCGGGGGCCGACATTGAGCGCACCTTGCGGGAAGCAAGGCAGGGAAACCGGCAGCGGTTGTCATCGGTTCTGGCCTCAATCTGGCCCAAACGATTGGCGGAACAGTGGCTAAGGAATACCCCCGACTTACCTGACAACATGGGTGATATGCGGCTGGCCGATGCGCCCAACCCGGTACTGAGCCAATTGGCTCGTCATATTCATGAATGGGCTTTGATCCCTTCCGGGACGGGCGGGTATCGCAAAGCCGAGGTCATGCGTGGCGGGGTGGACACGAATTATCTTGATCAACGCAGCATGCAGTCAAAGTCGGTGGAAGGCTTATATTTTGTGGGCGAGGCAGTCGACGTAACCGGTTGGCTGGGCGGCTACAATTTCCAGTGGGCCTGGTCCTCGGCAGTGGCCTGTGCAAGGGCAATAAAAGCAAAGGAATCGCAATGAATTTACCAAACGATCGCAAATATACAGCGTCACATCAATGGATCAAGCAGGACGGAGATACGTTTCTTGTAGGCATTACCGACCATGCGCAGGCGCAATTGGGCGACCTGATGTTTGTCGGTGAAGTTGAGGAAGGTCGCGCTGTAAAGGCCGGTGATGTGATCGCCGTGGTGGAATCGGTTAAAACGGCGTCCGACATATACGCACCGGTAAGCGGTACGGTGTTGGCCTTCAATAAAGAGCTGGAAACACGCCCCGAAAGTTTGAACGAGGAGCCGTACGAAGCCTGGATCTTGAAACTGAAAGCAGATAATCCTGCCGATCTCGATTCCTTGCTGGACGCTGAGGCTTATTTCGAGTCCACCGACTGATACGTGGCAATTTCGTATTCGTAGCCGTTTTCCTGTACCCGGGGCCTGCGCGCGGTTTCCCGCCATTGCGAGGCTGATAGGGCCGGGAAGAATACGTCGCCGTCGATGTCGGTCATGATTTCCGTGGCGATTATTTCGTTGATGAAAGGTAAGGCCTCGTTGAATATCTGGGCGCCGCCGATAATACAAACGGATTCTTCCCCACTACAGGCGTCAATGGCCTGTTGCACCGATGAAAAGACTTCTGCGCCTTGTGCTTCGTAGTTCGCGTTGCGGCTAACGACAATATTACGCCGCCCCGGCAAGGGGCGTCCTAATGATTCCCATGTCTTGCGTCCCATGATAATGGGCTGACCCATAGTCACTTTCTTGAAGTGGGCCAAATCAGATGGCAGGCGCCACGGCAGCGTATTGTTGCGCCCAATGACCCGGTTCTTCGAGTAGGCGACAACGCATTTGAGGTGGGGGCGGGGCTTGTTCATAAGTGCTGTGTAGAGGGGGTTGGGCGCGCAATCGTTCAAACGGCGACAGGGGCCTTGATATGTGGGTGCGACTGATAGCCTGTTATCTGGAAATCTTCATATTCATAGTCGAACAACGAGGCCGGGCGTCGCAGAATATTCAACTTGGGGTAGGGGAAGGGTTCGCGCGAAAGCTGCTCTTGAACCTGATTGAAATGGTTGTTGTAGATATGGCAGTCACCGCCTGTCCATATAAAGTCACCGACGTCCAGGTCACATTGCTGGGCAATCAAATGGGTCAGCAAGGCGTAGCTGGCAATGTTGAATGGCACGCCTAGGAAAATATCAGCGCTACGTTGATACAGCTGGCACGACAGTTTCCCGTTGGCCACGTAGAACTGGAAAAACGCGTGGCAAGGGGGCAGGGCCATATTGGGAATGTCGCTGACATTCCATGCCGACACAATAAGCCGGCGGGAATCGGGATTGCGTTTTATTTCATCGACCACCTGCGCGAGCTGGTCGATATGGCCGCCATCGGGTTTTGGCCAGGAACGCCATTGCACGCCATAAATAGGCCCCAGGTCGCCGTCGGGCCCGGCCCATTCGTTCCAGATGCTGACACCGCGTTCCTGCAGCCACTTTGCATTGTTGTCTCCGCGCAAAAACCACAGGAGCTCAATGAAAATGCTTTTGGTGTGTAGTTTCTTGGTTGTAACCAGCGGGAAACCCTTGGCCAGGTCGAAGCGCATCTGATAGCCGAAAACCGAACGCGTGCCCGTACCGGTGCGATCGGTTTTCAGCGTGCCGTTTTCGTAAACGTGGCGCATAAAATCTTCGTACTGTTGCATGGCGTATTACTGTGACGAGGTTTCAGGATCGGTTTGGTCCAGCACGGTGACTGAATGGGTCAGTTCGGCGGTGTGGGCCAGAATGGCCGAGGCCGAACAATACTTTTCATGTGATAACCGTACGGCTCTTTCTACGGCTGCTTGTGGCAGGCTGCGCCCGCTGACGGCGAAATCGAAATGAATTCGGGTGAACACTTTCGGGTCGGTCTCGGCCCGTTCCGCCGAAAGTTTGACGCGACATCCGGTTACCGCATGCCGGCCGCGCTTTAGAATGAGCACCACATCGTAGGCGGCACAGCCGCCGGCACCGGTTAGCATCATTTCCATGGGGCGCGGTGCAAAATTATTGCCACCGCCTTCCGGTGCGCCGTCCATCGCGGCGACATGGCCACTTCCTGTGCGGGCCACAAACAGCATTCCGTCCGGGCCACCCCAGTCGATTGTGCATTCCATTGTGTTTGACACCTATGATTTGGCCCCTGGAGGGGGCGTAAAACGTAAAAGAAAGATAGTAAAGCATAACGCTGACGCAAACAGCGCAACTCGTTGTACCATTTTCATATTGATTGTTGTGCGCATCACCCCGTTAATGCAGGGGGCGCCTATTTGTTAGGATGATTATATGCAGGCAGGACAAAACTTTCCCCGTCATTTCAGCCCGGTCGACAAAGGCTTGATTGAGCTGGGCAAAGCCTTCGAGGTATTGAGTGGTGTGGCACATGCCGTGCGGCCCAATCCGGCAGGCTCGCCCAAGCCAGACGAAACGCCGCTTGCTGAGGCCGACCGTCGCCATGCCGCCGGTTTGATGCGGGTTAACCATGTGGGCGAGGTCTGTGCCCAGGCGCTGTATCGCGGGCAAGCCTATTTTTGTCGCGATGCATCAACCCAGGCTGTGCTGCACGCGGCGGCTCAGGAAGAGATCGACCATTTAGCCTGGTGCAACGATCGCCTGACCCAGTTGAACAGTCATCGCAGTTATCTCAACCCGTTGTGGTATGTGGGCTCTTTTACGCTGGGCGCACTGGCCAGCCGTGCCGGCACGGCATCAAACCTGGGGTTCATGGCCGAAACCGAGTCCCAGGTCGAGCAACATTTGAATCGTCATTTGAAAACCTTGCCGGCAGATGACAGTCGTTCGCGCGCTATTGTTGAACAAATGCGCCAGGATGAAATTGCGCATCGCCACAAGGCGGAGGCGGCGGGCGCACGGAAATTGCCTTTGCCTTTCCGGTGCGCCATGAAAATCATGTCTAAAGTGATGACAACGACAGCCTATCGCTTTTGATTCAGCACTCAAGTTGAAACAAATTGTATTTTGTATGTGTGCTGAATATTGACCTGGGATTAACCCTAGGTTAAACTTCGCTTGTAGTTAAGAAGAGCTTTGTCTTTGAAGCCAGAAATGTTGTAAAAAAGTTGTAGGACAAAAAATATCTTGCATCGCAGCATTTTTTCAAATACAATTTGCTTATCGGATGTCGAAACGTAATAAAGAAGGGTTTTCCCCACGCAATTACGCAGGCTCAGGCAAAAAGTCTTTGTAGCCCGGCATGCCAAGGTTGTCTCCTCCACCCTCCTCCTTTGGTGGATTTAGCCCGAGATCTCTGATCTCGGGCTTTTTTTTATGCCCAGCTCAGGGCTAACCCCTATTTTTGTGATGTTTTGATGTAACATTTCTCGTTGCATCTGCTTGCACGTAGCAAGGTAGCGCCAGCAAACTCACTTCATAATGTAATCAATTTCATCACGCATGGTAATAATGTGACCAATCCTCAAACTTGGGACACCGTAACCTGGCTCTATATCTGTATTGTCGCGTTCATGGTCGGCGGGCTGATCGTTGCCTCGGAACGGTGGCATGGCAAACTGACGGGCGATGTCGATTTCAAAAAGCCGCAGGCGTCACATAGCCGCTCAACGCCGCGCGTGGGTGGTCTGGCGGTTGTTGCAGGCAGTTTGGCGGGGTTGCTTGTGCTGGGGCCCAGCAATATGACACTGACCTGGCTGTGGCCGGTATTGTTCATCGCGGCCATGCCTGTTTTTGTTGCGGGTCTGCTTGAAGACATTACGAAAGACGTCGGTGCCAGCAAGCGCCTGCTGGCGGCTTTTTTGTCGGCTGCGATCGCCTGGTGGCTCATAGGTGGTGTTTCACGCGTTGGAATACCCAGTATCGATTGGCTATTGGCCTGGTGGCCGGTTTCGCTGGTGTTTACGATGCTGGCCGTTGGCGGCTGTACGCACGCGCTGAATATTGTCGACGGCATGAACGGGTTGGCCGGTATGGTGGCCACCTTGATGGCCGTTTCCATTGGCTTGGTGGCACTGCAGGTACAGGATATTCCCATCTTTTTGATTTCAGCCGCGCTGGCGTCGGCCACCTTGGGTTTTCTGGTTTGGAATTTCCCATTTGGCCGCGTATTTCTGGGCGATGGCGGGGCCTATTTCCTGGGGTTTATGCTGGCGGAACTGGCTGTACAACTGGTGGTCAGGAACCCCGGCGTGTCGCCATTTTATGCGCTTGCCGCGTTGTTCTATCCGGTATTTGAAACGCTGTTTTCCATTTGGCGTCGCCGTTTCAAGCGCGGCACCCCCATTGATCAACCCGACGCACTACATCTACACCAGTTGGTATTCCGACGTTTAGTGCGGGTGACGTTCAGTCGAGACAGCCGGCATGCCGTTCCGGCGCTTTGCAACGCCCTGGCCTCGCCGTATTTGTGGGTTTTGACGTTAATCGGCCTGGTTCCGGCCACGATCTGGTGGGACAGCACGCTGATGTTATGCATCAGCCTGTTGGTGTTTTCTTTGGTATATATCTGGCTGTATTCGCGCCTGGTGTCCTGGCGCGGGCCGTCCTGGCTGCTGTTGCCGTCAATTGGCAAAACGAAAAAGCCTGAATAAACAAAATCAAATTTTTTTGTGCTTGCACAAAGAAGGGGAATAACTTGCAGATTGAAGATGTGAAGTTGGCGGTGGTTGGCCTGGGATATGTTGGTTTGCCCCTGGCTGTTGAATTTGGCAAAAAGCGCCCGGTGCTGGGGTTTGACATTAATGCGCGTCGTATTGCCGAGCTTGAGCAAGGCAAAGACCATACCCGGGAAGTTGAGCCCGAGGAGCTGGCGCAGGCATCGTATTTAAGCTTTACGCATACGGCGGCAGAGCTGGCCCAGGCGAATGTATTCATTGTGACGGTACCCACGCCAATCGATGATTTCAAACAACCCGACCTGTCGCCATTGGTGCGGGCCAGTGAAACCATTGGCCGGGTACTCAAGCGGGGCGATATTGTGGTTTACGAGTCAACTGTTTACCCCGGTGCAACCGAGGAAGACTGTGTGCCCGTGCTTGAGCGTGTATCCGGGTTGAAATTCAATGAAGACTTTTATGCCGGCTATAGCCCCGAGCGCATTAATCCCGGCGACAAGCAGCATCGTGTTTCAACGATTAAGAAAGTAACCTCGGGTTCGACGCCGGAAGTGGCCGAACTGGTTGATGCGCTTTATCGTGAAGTGATTGTGGCGGGTACCCACAAGGCTTCGTCCATTCGCGTTGCCGAGGCAGCCAAAGTCATCGAGAACACCCAGCGCGACGTCAACATTGCGTTAATTAACGAACTGGCGTTGATTTTCAACAGAATGGGCATTGACACACAGGCTGTGCTTGAAGCTGCCGGAACCAAATGGAATTTTTTGCCGTTCCGGCCCGGCCTGGTCGGCGGGCATTGCATTGGTGTTGATCCGTACTACCTTACGCACAAGGCGCAAGCCATTGGCTATCATCCAGAAATCATTCTGGCCGGGCGTCGCTTGAACGACTCAATGGGCGGTTATGTTGCGTCTCAGGTCATCAAGGCAATGACCAAGCACCGTATACAGGTTCAGGATTCCCGCATTCTCGTTATGGGCCTGGCGTTCAAGGAAAACTGCCCCGATTTGCGCAACACCCGTATTGTCGATATCGTGAATGAGCTGAACGAGTACAGTACCCAGGTCGACGTCTATGACCCGTGGGTCGATGCCGACGAGGCTCAGGAAGAGTACGGCATTACCCCTGTACAGCAGCCCAAGCCGGGTGCCTACGATGCAATTGTGCTGGCAGTGGCTCACAATGAGTTCGTGCAAATGGGTGTCGACAAAATCCGGGCGCTCGGTAAAACGCCCCATGTCTTGTATGACCTGAAATACGTATTGACGGCGGAAGAATCCGATTTGCGTTTATAAAGGCAGGCAGACGATGATGAGTGAACGCTATCAATCCGTGGTAAAGCAGTTTCAGCAAGCGCCGGGTGTCTGGCTGGTAACCGGGTGCGCCGGGTTTATTGGTTCGAACCTGCTCGAGGCATTGTTGAAAATGGGGCAGCAGGTTGTCGGTTTGGACAACTTTGCAACGGGCTTCCGGCACAACCTGGATGAAGTACATCGGAATGTTGGCGACGAGGCCTGGCAACGTTTTCGATTTATCGAGGGCGATATTCGTGATCCGGCGCATTGCGAAGCGGCTGTGCAAGGGGTTGATTACGTGTTGCATCAGGCGGCGCTGGGCTCGGTGCCGCGTTCCCTGAATGATCCGGCCACCACGAATGCAGTCAACATCAGCGGTTTTCTGAATATGCTGATTGCCGCGCGTGATGCAAAAGTGAAGTCTTTCGTGTATGCCGCTTCCAGCTCAACGTATGGCGATCACGAGGCGTTGCCAAAGATCGAGGAGCGGATAGGCCAGCCGCTTTCGCCCTATGCCGTTACCAAATACGTGAATGAGCTTTACGCCAGTGTGTTTGCGCGGTCATATGGTTTTAACAGCGTTGGTTTGCGTTATTTCAATGTTTTTGGTCCCCGCCAAACACCCGATGGCGCTTATGCGGCGGTGATACCGCGTTGGATTGGCGCGATGATTCGTAATGAAACCGTCAAAATAAACGGGGACGGCGAAACCAGTCGGGATTTTTGCTTTATTGAAAATGTCGTGCAAATGAACGTGCTTGCCGCGGCGGCGTCGGGCGATGCAGTGAATCAGGTTTATAACGTGGCTTTTAACGCGCGTACCAGTTTGAACCAGTTGTTCGATTATCTCGTGTCGACGCTGGCCGGGAACGGCGTTTCATATGAACTTCGCCCTGATTATGTTGATTTCAGGGCGGGCGATGTGCGCCATTCACAGGCCGATATCGCCAAAGCGCGGCGTTTGCTGGGCTATGAGCCGCAATTCAGCATTATTCAGGGGCTTGAAAAAGCCATGCCTTGGTACATACAGTTTTTAAGTTAATTTGAAAATCATTCGCGATCGCCTGACCCGCCTGGGATCCGACCACAAGCGCATTGCGCGGGGTGCCATGCGGGTCGCCTTCTTTTTGTTGCTGGGCAAGTTTGTGGGTGCCTTCAAGGAAATGGCCGTAGCGTATCGCTACGGGATTTCCGAAGTCGTTGACGCTTATCAGTTCACCTTGACGATGGCGGGCTGGCTGCCGGTGACCGCGATTGGCGTGCTTTCGGTGGTGTTGATCCCCGTTCTGGTCAAGTTAAAGCGTCAGGAACCCGCAGCGCGCGAACGGTTTGTACAGGAATTGCTTGGTGTCACGCTGGCCGTGGGGGCATTGCTGGCAGTGGGTTTGTATTTTGCCTGGCCCTGGGTGCTGACGTGGGTTGGTGCCGATTTAACGGCGGATACCCGGGCAATGAGTCAGGAGCTTATGCTGGCGTTCGCGCCGGTGGCCCTGTTGACTTTGGTGGCTGGTGTCAGCTCGGCCCGGCTGCGGGCACACGAGCGGCATATCAATACGTTGCTCGACAGCATTCCGGCGCTGCTTATCCTGGTCTGGGTCATGCTGGCGGCAACGGCGGCCGATGTGGGCCCTTTGCTTTGGGGGACTTTGGTTGGCTACATGATCCAGTCGGCATGGCTGCTGTGGTTGGCATCGCGCGCAGATAACGTCAGTGTCAGACCGCGACTGGGTTTTCAATCGCCTTACTGGCCTCAGTTGATGGCTGCCGCGGGCATTATGCTGGTGGGGCAGGTTGCCATGAGCGTGGTGGGGCCGCTCGATCAATATACGGCGGCCGAGCTGGGGCGCAATGCCAACGCCACGCTTGGCTACGCCAACCGCATTCTTGCCTTGCTTTTGGGGTTGGGGGCGGTTTCGGTTGGCCGCGCCGCCTTGCCGGTGCTGTCGGATATTTACAGCCGGGGCGATTTCGCGCATGGCCGTCGCATGGCGTTGAAATGGTCTGCCCTTATGGTGGGCATGGGTATGGTAGCCGCGCTGGTTGGCTGGCTGCTTGCGCCGTGGGGTGTGAGTGTGCTGTTTGAACGCGGAGCGTTCACCGAGCAAGACACCATGAGAGTCGCCGGGGTATTTCGCTGGGGCCTGTTGCAGATGCCTTTTTATTTTGGCGTTCTGGTCTTGGTTCAATTGTTGGCAAGCCAGAATCGCTACCGCATTATGGCGGCGATTGCATTAGGGAACTTCGGGCTTAAGGCATTGCTCAATCCGGTGCTTGGGGCTGCAATGGGATTGCAGGGGGTGATGCTGGCAACGGCGTGTATGTATGCATTGTCTTATGGCTGTTATGTTCTGGCGGCGTTGAAATCGGTTTCAAGCGAAGCGCCGTCCGGCCCTGCGTAATAATCGTATTCAGAAGGAATTGGTGTGGTTAGGTTCAAGCGGTCCCCGCATTTGATGATCGTGATTCACTCTCTGCATGGCGGTGGGGCTGAACGCGTCACTGTCGACTTAAGTGAGTATTGGCGTGCGCGTGGATATGAGGTAACCGTGGTGACCCAGGCCGGGCCCGAACAAGACGCCTACACCCTGCCTGCCGACGTGAGCCGGGAAGTGCTGGGGACAGCGGGGGCCAGTGGTAACAAGGTAAGCGCGCTTTATTCGAATTTGCGGCGGCTGTGGCGTTTGCGCCGCCTGATTCGGCGTTATCAGCCCACGATTGTGCTGGGCATGATGACTACGTCTTCTGTCTTGGCGATATTGGCCGCCCGGGGGCTGGCCTGCCGGGTTATTGCAACCGAGCATACGCATCCGCCGTTTCAAAACTTGCCGTCGGTGTGGCGGAAAATGCGTCGAAAAGCGTATCCTCAAGCATATAAGGTCGTGGCCTTAACATCTGATACTGCGCGATGGGTCAAGGAAAATATCAGCGGCAGCAATGTGTGTGTCATACCCAATGCGGTCGCCTGGCCGCTTGCGCAAACGGATCCGGTTGTCGAGCCGCCTGAGCGGGGTGCGCGCAAGCGCTTGCTGGCAGTGGGGCGTTTGCATGCGCATAAGGGTTTCGATCTGTTGCTGACCGCATTTGCATCGATCAAGTCCTATTTTCCCGATTGGGATCTCGTTATCCTGGGTGAGGGGCCCGATCGAGAGAAGCTGGAGGCGCAAGCGCTGCAACAGGGCCTGAGCGACCGGGTATCCATGCCGGGCAGGGTGGGTAACGTGGGGCAGTGGTATCAATCCTCCGATCTCTATGTTCTCAGTTCGCGCGTAGAAGGTTTGTCGAACACCTTGCTCGAATCAATGGCAAGCGGCCTGCCGGTTGTGGCTTTTGATTGCGATACAGGGCCGCGCGAGATTGTGCGCCATGGCATAGATGGGGCACTGGTTCGCCCGGTGGAGGATGTCGATGCGCTGGCTGCGCATCTGTCCGATCTGATGGCGCATCCCGACAAGCGCAGGGCATTGGCCATGCGTGCGGTCGATGTACGCGATCGATTCTCGTCGGCCAGGGTCATGGCCTTGTGGCGGCAGGTTTTTGAGGGGGATAGCACCCCGGAGCAGAACAAAGGAAATAGTGCATGTGCGGAATCGTAGGAATTTGGGGTAGTACGCCCGACAAGATGGCAGTATTGGCGCGCAGTCGTGCCGCGATGCGCCATAGAGGGCCAGATGACGAGGGTTTCTGGGAAGATGCCGAAAATGATTTGGGCCTGGCGCACGTGCGCCTGTCGGTTCTGGACGTTTCGAGTGCGGGGCACCAGCCGATGGTCTCTGCCTGTGGGCGCTATGTACTCGTCCTTAACGGCGAAATCTATAATCACCTGGCACTGCGAGAGTTGCTGGCGGTTCAGGGGCAGGCGCCCGACTGGCGTGGGCACTCCGACACTGAAACCTTATTGGCCGCGATGGTTGCATGGGGCCTGGAGGCCACGCTGAAATCGGCCGTCGGGATGTTTGCACTGGCGCTTTGGGACCGCAGCGAGCGGGCGCTTTGTCTGGCCCGTGACCGGATGGGGGAAAAGCCGCTTTACTATGGGTTTTCCGATTCAACGTTGTTTTTTGCATCGGAGTTGAAAGCCTTGCATGCCATTCCCGGTGTCGATTGGACAATCAGCCGCGATGCGGTTGCGTTGATGATGCGGCACAACTATATTCCGGCACCCCATTCCATTCATCGGAATGTGCGCAAATTAATGCCGGGTACTTATGTGCGCTATACGCCAGACACCCTTCGAGATCAGTTTGACCAGCAGCCGCTGACATACTGGTCTGCCTGCGAAGTGGCGCTCGAGAGTGTGAAGCAGCCCCTTGCGTTTAACCGTGACGAAGACGCGCTGGATGCCTTGGATACCGTGCTCGCCACATCGATTCGGGGGCAGATGATGGCCGATGTGCCGCTAGGCGCGTTCCTGTCTGGCGGGATCGATTCTTCGCTTGTCGTGGCGATGATGCAATCGCAATGCGCGGACCCGGTCAATACTTTTTCCATTGGTTTTAATGAGCCGCGTTTCAATGAGGCCGAGCACGCTCGTGCTGTTGCAGCGCATCTGGGAACCCGGCATACCGAGTTGTATGTATCGGCGCATGATGCCATGTCGGTGTTGCCGGCGCTGTCGGAAATTTACGATGAACCGTTTGCCGATGCCTCACAGATTCCCACAACCCTGTTAATGCGCCTGGCGCGCCAACACGTTACGGTGTCGCTGTCTGGCGATGGGGGCGACGAGCTGTTCGGGGGATACAGCCGGTATCAGCGGGCGATGTCGTGGTGGTCTCGCAGGTCAACGCTGCCCAATTCGCTAAGCCAGGCGGCGGGTCGTGTTTCAGGTGGTGCAGCGCGCTGGCTGCCTGGGGCGCGCAGATCGCAACGCCTGGCGAAGTTGGGCCAGATTCTGACCGCGTCGGGGGCGGGGCCTTTCTATCAGCAGTTTGTGTCGTATCAGGGTGATCCCGCTTCATTTGTTTTGGGTGCAAGCCTGCCTCCCACGCCGTTCGACAAAGTAACCGACCTTGCGTTTTTTGATCACATCACCTGGCTCGATGCCGTAACGTATTTACCCGACGATATTCTGGTTAAAGTCGATCGGGCCGCCATGGCGGCCAGCCTGGAAACGCGGGTGCCGATGCTGGATCACCGGGTTTATACGTTTGCCCGGCGTTTGCCGTATCAGTACAAGGTTCGCGATGGACAGGGGAAATGGCTGCTACGCCAATTGCTGCATCGTTATGTTCCGCCTGCGTTGGTAGACCGGCCCAAGAAAGGTTTCAGCGTGCCGTTGGGTGAATGGTTGCGCGAACCATTGAAGGAATGGGCATCTGCGTTGCTGGATCCGGCACAGCTCAGGCACGATGGCCTGTTCGACGCCGATCGTGTCCAGCAGGAGTGGAAGCGGCACCTGTCCGGACGTGAAGACCGCAGCGGTCAATTATGGGGGATTCTGATGACGCAGGCCTGGCTGGCTCATTATCGCGACAAAGGTTTGAACGGTCTGTGATGAATATTCTGTTTTTTGTCAGTTCGTTGAATGCGGGCGGGGCCGAACGGGTCGCCGTGACGCTGGCCAACGCCTGGGCAGGGCAAGGTCACCGGGTCACGCTTGTGCCCACTTATCGGCAGAAATCAGAAAGTTTTTATGATATTGACCCCATGGTCCAGGTTCATTGGTTGTCGGATACGATTGCGGCATCGGTGTTTTATCGGCGGGCACGATATGTTGGCAAGCTCTTGGCGTTGCGAAAGATGATCCGCTGCGAGCAGCCGGATGTCGTGGTGTCTTTTCTTACTAACGTCAATGTCAATGTGCTGGCGGCATCCATTGGTCTGGACGCGCCGGTTGTCGTATGCGAGAGAACCAACCCGTGGGTCAGTCGTCATAGCCGGGGCGTATTGGATGCGCTGCGAAAAATACTGTATCCGCGTGCTGCGGCGGTTTGTGTGCAAACATCGGCTGCGGCGGCTTATTTCCGGAAGCGGCTCAATACCCAAAGTTCGTCTTTGTTTATTATCCCCAATCCCTTGCCTGAGAGTCTGAGTCAGGGGCCGCGCTCATCATTAAGCGCCGACGAAATGGGGCGTTACCGGCTGGTGGCATTGGGGCGTTTGGTGCCCGAGAAACAGTTTTCACATCTGGTACGCGCCTTTGCCGGGCTGGCCAAGCATTTTCCGGATTGGGATTTGTGGATATATGGCGAGGGGCCGGAGCGCGCGCAACTTGAGTCTTTGATTCGGCAATTCGAGTTGAACCAGCGCATCTTCCTGCCCGGCACGACGGCTGATCCATGGCATGTTCTAAGGGAAAGCAGTTTGTTCGCCATGACGTCTGCCGTCGAGGGGTTCCCCAATGTGTTGCTCGAGGCCATGGGCTGCGGCTTGCCCTGCATTGCTTATGATTGCCCAAGCGGGCCTGCAGACCTCATGGAAGCCGGGCGTGCAGGTGTATTGGTTCCGTTGAATGATGAACAAGCGTATGCGTCTGCTCTGGGGGCTTTAATGGCTAATCCGGGCACTCGTCGGCAGTTGGGTCAATTGGGCTCGCAACGGGTGTTGCAGCGATTCAGCCTGCCGGTTGTGTTGACGCAGTGGAAACAAATGTTTGCCAAGGCAGGAGTGCGCCATGACTAATTCACCCCGATTGCATATTGTTCATATTATCGGCGGGCTGGGGCAGGGTGGCGCCGAAACCGTCATGTATCGTTTGCTGGCGCAACCAACTTCCCGGTTTGATCACACCGTGATCTCCCTGACCGATATGGGTGTGTTCGGGCCGCGTCTTGAACAGGCAAATATCAAAGTCATCAGTCTGGGCATGTCGGGCCGTTTGTCGTGGCGCGCATTGAAAGCGCTGCACCGCCATTTGAAGCACCTGCGCCCGGATGTTGTTCAAACGTGGATGTACTATGCCGACTTTATTGGTGGTGTGGTGGCCCGGCTGGCGGGCATCCGCAATGTTGTATGGGGTATCCGGAACTCCGGTGCTCACCTGGAGCGAACCAGTCGGGCCGTACGATTGTCGGCCTGGCTATGCGCGCGCTTGTCCGGCTTGGTCCCGGCGGCCATTGTGGCATGTGCCAATGATGCAGCCCGGCGTCATCAGGATAAAGGGTATTCGGCGTCGAAAATGCAAGTCATTCCGAATGGATACGACATGGCGCGATGGTCGTCGGACGCCGCCACCCGCATCAAGCTTCGAGCCCAGTTGGGCATTTCGCTTAATACCCCGCTGCTGGGGGCAGTGGCGCGGTGGCATCCGTTGAAGGATCATGAGAATCTCATTGAAGCGTTTTCCAGGCTGGTGCAGGAGCATCCACAGGCCCGGCTGGCCCTTGTAGGCGACGGAATGGATTCAGGCAATGACGAGTTGATGGCGTTGCTGCGGCAACACGGCGTCCAGAGTCATGTCTTTCTGCTGGGGCGCCGTGACGATATCCCCGCCGTGATGAATGCATTGGATATCCACGTTTTGTCCAGTTGCGCGGAAGGATTTCCGAATGTGGTGGCCGAGGCCATGGCAGTGGGGGTGGCCAATGTGGTGACCAATGTGGGGGATGCGGCATACATTCTGGATGAGTTCGGCTGGGTTGTGCCGCCTCGCGACCCGACCGCGCTTGCTCATTCTTTGGGCGATGCAGTTTGCGCCCTGGGTACGCCCTCGATGGCAGTGCGTTTGCAGAAAGGGCGCGAGCGCGTACAGAAAAACTTCAGTCTTGGCGCCATGGTGTCGCGGTATGAGGCGCTATGGACGAAGCTGGCGGGTGGCCGTCGCCTGCTTATGGTCGTTAATAATCCGGCATTTGTTGTGTCACATCGCTTGCCGATTATTCAGGCGGCGCGCAAAGCCGGCTACGATGTTCACCTGGCCACAATGGACGGGCCCGCGGTGGCCACGTTAACAGCCCTGGGTTTCACGCATCACGTTGTGCCTATGAACCGCAGCGGACGCAATCCCGTCAAAGAGATTTATACAATTTATTCCCTGTGGCGCCTGTTTCGTCGTTTGCGGCCTGCCATTGTGCATACCGTTACGATCAAGCCGGTTCTGTATGGCGGTATTGCAGCGCGTCTTGCCCGGGTACCGGGCGTGGTAGCGGCCATTTCGGGGCTGGGTTTTGTTTTTACCGGTGCCGGCTTGAAGGCGCGATCATTGCGTATTGTTGCCACCCTGCTGTACAGGGTCGCCCTGGGGCACGCCAACAGCCGAGTTGTCTTTCAGAATCCGGACGACAGCCGTTTATTGCAGAAATTCGGTGCCATTCGTGAATCGCAAGTGGTCATGATTCGCGGTTCGGGCGTTGATATGCAGGCCTGGCCAATTGAACGGGAACCTGAGGGGCCGCCCGTTGCGCTGATGGTGGCGCGCCTGCTCAAGGACAAAGGCGTTCACGAGTTCGTGCAGGCGGCGCGGCTGTCTCAAGGCCATGCAACGGGCTTGCAGTGGAAGATCGCGGGCAGCCTTGATCCGGGCAACCCCGCAAGCGTCGAGGCTGAAACACTGGCTCAGTGGCGCGAAGAGGGCCTGGTGACTTTTCTGGGCGAGTGTGACGATATTGCAAAGCAATATGCGCAGTCGCATATTGCCGTGCTTGCCTCGTATCGTGAAGGGCTGCCCAAGTCGCTGATTGAGGCGGCAGCGTCGGGGCGGGCCGTTGTCACAACCAACGTTCCAGGTTGCCGCGATGCGATTGTGCCGGATGAAACCGGGCTTTTGGTGCCGGTACGGGATGCGGCCGCGCTAGCCGCTGCGGTGCAAAGGCTGGCCGCCGACAACGCGTTACGCCACGCCATGGGCCAGGCAGGCCGGCGATTCGCCGAGCGGGTATTCGATATTCGCGAGGTGCAGCGTCTTCATCTGGAAACATATGCTGCGCTGCTTGCGCGAAAGCAGCGCGTGGCGCCCAAACGCATTGAGCCCCGACTGCCTGACTAGAAGCCGAAAAAACCGAAAAACTTAGAACGGCAGTTGTGCGTCAGGTGCCAGGCTTTGCAGCTCGTGGCGAAATTGCGCCTGTATGCGGGCCAGCGCCTGTTCGTTGTCGCCTTCAAAGCGCAACACCACAACAGGCGTTGTGTTTGACGCCCTGGCCAGGCCGAAGCCGTCTTGATACTCGGCCCGAACGCCGTCAATTTTGATGACGTCGGTTGCGCCGGCAAATTGGCCTTGGGCTTGTAATTTTGCAATCAGGGCATGCGGCTGGCCTTCCTGCATGTGCAGTTTCAGTTCAGGTGTTGATACGCCTTTGGGCAGCGCTTCAAGCACTTCGGACGGGTTTTGCGATGCAGAAACAATTTCCAGTAAGCGGGCACCTGTATACAGTCCGTCGTCAAAGCCGAACCAGCGCTCTTTGAAGAACGTGTGACCGCTCATTTCTCCTGCCAGCGGTGCGCCAGTTTCCTGCAGCTTTGCTTTAATCATCGAGTGTCCTGTTTGCCACATCAGCGGCGTGCCACCGGCATCTTGTATTGCCTGGCCGACATGGCGGCTGCACTTGACGTCGAAAATAATGGTGGCCCCGGGTACGCGGGACAGAACGTCGCGGGCGTACAAAATAAGCTGACGATCAGGCCAGATTATTTCCCCCGATTTGGTCACCACGCCTAAACGATCGGCGTCTCCGTCGAAGGCCAGGCCCAATTCGCAATCGGTGTTTTGCACGGTATGGATCAGGTCTTGCAGGTTGTCTGGGTCGGCAGGATCGGGGTGATGATTGGGAAACCGGCCGTCGACCTCGCAGAAAAGCTCGACCACTTCGCACCCCAAAGCGCGAAACAAGGTGCCGGCAGCGATTCCGCCTACGCCGTTGCCGCAGTCGATGGCGATTTTCATGCCGCGTTTAAGCTTGATGTCGCCGACGATGCGGCCAACGTAGTCGGCAAGGGGCGCGTAAGCTTGTGTTTTGCCTTTTTGCCCTTGGGGCACGGCGTTTGGGGTTCCATGGGCCTGGGCCGCCTGCATCAGGCTTTTCAACGTTTGTACCTGCTCACCGAACAGCGTTTTGCCCGCCATCATCATTTTGAAGCCGTTGTAATTTGAAGGGTTGTGGCTGCCTGTAATGGCCACGCCTGATCCGGTTTTCAAAGTATGTGCGGCAAAATAGACGAGGGGTGTCGGTACGCAGCCTAAATCAACGGTGTTGATGCCGGAATCGGTCAGGCCCTCTTGCAGGGCCTTGCTTAATGCCGGGCTGCTCAGGCGTCCGTCGTAGCCGACAACCAGTGTGTTAACTTTGGCGTCCTGCGCCATTTTCGCCAAGGCAACGCCAAGTGCGTAGGCAAACTGTTCATGAATTTGTTCTGGTACGGTGCCGCGGATATCGTAGGCTTTGAAAACGGCGTCGGAAATAGGCATGGAGGCGAGTTCTGATTAATTGGTGAAAATGTTGTAGTGTATTGTCGCAGGCAATTATGTCACAGGCCTGATATCTTCAAAATCAGGAATATTATTCATGGATCAGTTAAATGAATTAACCGCTTTGGTGGGGGCCGCCAATGTCATTACCGACGACGACGCGCAAGGCTACCTGACCGACTGGCGAGGCCGTTATTCCGGTCGGGCGCTGGCGGTTGTGCGCCCGGGTTCCACCCAGGAAGTGGCCGACGTGGTGAAATGGTGCGCGCAGCAACAGGTGCCGATCGTTCCACAAGGCGGCAATACCAGTTTATGTGGTGCTGCCACGCCGGACGACACCGGGCGCGCGATCGTGCTGTCGCTGGGGCGGTTGAACTCGGTACGCGAAATCGATACCGACAACGACACGATGGTGGTTGAGGCCGGCTGCATTCTGCAAACCGTTCAACAGGCGGCCCGCGATGTCGATCGCCTGTTTCCCCTGTCTTTGGCGGCCGAGGGCAGTTGTACGATCGGGGGTAATTTAGCCTGCAATGCGGGGGGAACCCAGGTGTTGCGATACGGTAATGCCCGTGATTTGGTGCTGGGTCTGGAAGTGGTTACGGCGCAAGGCGAAATATGGCATGGCTTGCGTGGTTTGCGTAAAGATAATACTGGCTACGACTTGCGTGATCTGTTTATTGGCAGTGAGGGCACCCTTGGCATTATTACGGCAGCCACACTGAAGTTGTTTCCTTTGCCTGTTGCGCAATGCACGGCGTTGGTCGGATTGCAAAGTGTCGAGGCAGCAGTTGGCTTGTTGTCGATCGCGCGCAAGGGTTTTGGCCCGACGCTAACCGGTTTTGAACTGATTGCCGGCAACTGTTTGCAGTTGGTCACGCATCATTTCCCTCAGCAAAGAATGCCTTTTGAGGGGCCTTCCGCACAGTTGCCCTGGTATGCCTTGCTTGAGCTGTCAGACAGCGAAAGTGCCGATCACGCGCGCGAACGGTTCGAAACCGTGATTGGGGACGCAATTGAGGCAGAAGTGGTGATCGACGCGGTGATTGCCGAGAATATTTCGCAAAGCAAGGCCTTGTGGCATTTGCGTGAAAGTATTCCCCTGGCGGAAAAAGAACAGGGCAAAAGCATCAAGCACGATGTGTCGGTTCCGGTATCGTCAATGGCCGACTTCGTGCGCACGACCAACGAAGCCATTCAAACGCGCTTCCCCGGGCTGGAACATGTGATCTTTGGCCATTTGGGCGACGGCAACCTGCATTACAACATTGCGCGTGGCACTGCGTTTTCCGAAGATGATTTGCTGGCGCAGCAAGAGGTTGTTTACGATATCGTGCACCGCAGTGTGCATCACTATCATGGCTCTATCAGTGCCGAACACGGCGTCGGACAACTAAAGCACGATTTGCTCGACCAGTTCAAAGATCCGGTGGAAATGAAACTGATGCGTATGCTCAAGCAAACGCTAGATCCGCATGGCATCATGAATCCCGGCAAGGTCGTGACACCGTCGGCCGGATAAATTCACTTGTTGTCTCGCCACTTGCCACTCGCACCTGCGCCCGCATTACTTTGACTGGCATTTGGGGCAGTAGTAGGTGGCGCGCTGGCCCTGGATGATTTTTTTGATGGGGGTCTGGCAAACACGACATGGCTGTCTTGCGCGGTTATACACAGCGGCATGGATATCGAAATAGCTGCCTGGTGTGCCTGTTGCGTTTACATAGTCGCGCAAGGTGCTGCCACCTGAGTGAAGGGCGTCCGACAATGTGCTTAAAACTGCCTCGTGCAATCGCGCACAACGTTGCAACGACAAGCGGCCGGCCGCGATTTTCGGGTTGATGCGTGCGCGGAACAAGGCTTCCGAGGCGTAAATGTTCCCCACGCCCACGACAACGTCGCCGGCCAGCAGAGCCGTTTTTATTGCCTGCTTTCTGTTTTTAAAAGCGTTATGCAGCGTTTTTTCTGTAAAACCCGGGTCAAACGGTTCCATGCCTAACTTGACCAGAAGCGGGTGGGTTTGCACAGGACCGCTTCCATGGTCATGCCAAAGCACGGCGCCAAAGCGTCGGGGGTCATGCAAAAGAAAGCGCGCGTCATCAAAAAGCCATTCAATATGGTCGTGCTTGCGTTTTGTTTCGTCTGGAAGTGCGCGCCGCAGCGAGCCCGACATGCCCAAGTGAACCAGCATGGTGCCGTTGTCGAAACCAATCAACAGGTATTTGCCCCGCCTTTCGCATCGCCTGACGATCTGGCCTTCAACTGTTTGGGCAAGATGATCGGGCACAGGCCAGCGCATACGGGGCTCGTGTACCAGCAGGGAACGCAGGCGTCGGCCTGGCATGACAGTCGCTATTCCGCGACGCGTTGTTTCAACTTCGGGTAGTTCTGGCATCGGACACACTACTAATTGGAAGGTTTGTGTTATTTTGCCATCATGCGCAAATCGGCTTGGCGTACTTGTGATGGTTGTGTTGAATGAAACTTTCTAATTCTTTGTTATCCCTTTTGTTTGCAGGTTTTTTTCTGCAAGGCGCGGTATCTGATGCGAATGCGCAGATGGACGGCCCGCTGGAGCCCACTCCGGCGGTCGAGCCCGTAGAGCATATTCATTTGCATTCCGACTCTTTGCCTTCAGTGAATTTAACCGGCGAAATGCTTTACAAACTGCTGGTTGCCGAATTTGCAGCACAGCGGGGCGAAATCGGCGTGGCCTCTGACTTGTTCTACGAGTTGGCGCGCACGACTTCCGACCCACGCCTGGCAAAAAGGGCCTTTCAGTCTGCCATGGTGTCACGCAATTTTCCCAGGGCGAATCGCGCGGCGCAATTGTGGGCGTTGATCGCGCCGAATGACCCGGAGGCGGTTGCCAGTTCTTTGGCGATGTCTGCGTCAAATGGTGAAACTGAAGGCCTGGCAGACGCGCTTTGGAAGCGTATCGACGAAGCGCGGGATAAAGAAGTGGCCATTGGGCAGGCTGCGGCCATTGTAAGCAAATTGAATGATCGTACTGCCGCGTATGATATTTTGCGCTCGGCATTGCGTGAGCCGGTTCAGGACCTGCCGGTTACCTGGCTGGCACTTTCTGACACGGCCTGGGCTGCGGGCGATCCGGGGCGTGCCCTGGCCCATGCCGAGCGGGCCCAGCAGATTGATCCGGCATCGGAGCCGGCAGCGCAGCGCATTCTTGAATATGGCTTGCGCGTTGATCCAGATGCGGCAATCGCCGCGGCGCAGCGTTATCTGGAACGCTATCCACAGGCAGATGATCTGGGTCTGCTGTTGATCAGGCGTCTCACGGAATCGGGTCGGGTCGAACAGGCTTTGACGCAGATTCAGGCAATGCGCGAGGCGGCGCCGGAAAACTTCGATTTGTTATATACCGAAGCCGAGGTCAATGCCCGTTCAGAGCGATATGAACAGGCCAAGGCCCTGTTGAATGAATACATTGCGGTGCAAATGCAGCGGCGCGAGTCTATCGACGACAAAGCCAGCAACGCGATTGCAGATGCTTCCGATGCACGGCTGATGCTGGTGCGTATTGCGGAGCGCCAGGGGAATCTTGAAGAGGCGATTGAGCAGTTGGGCCTTGTCGATGATCCCTCGCTGATTTTTCAATCGCAAATTCACAAAGCGGTGCTGTATGGACGCATGGGCAAACTGGATCAGGCTCGCAGTGTCATCAAGGAAATTGCGCCTCAGAACGATCAGGAGCGCACGGTTGCGGCATTGACCTTGTCCTCGATTTACCGGGATGCGGGCCGAACGGACCTGGCTGTCGAGACGCTTGAAAAAGCAGATAAAGCCTTACCGGACACGCCCGAAATCAAGTACGACCTGGGGATGCTGTATGAACGCCAGGGGAATTACGATGCCTTTGAGAAAATGATGCGCCGGATCATGGAGCTGACGCCTGACGACGCCAATGCATACAATTCCCTAGGCTACACGTTTGTTGAGCAGAACACCCGGCTCGATGAAGCCCAGACCCTGTTGGAAAGGGCGCTGCAGCTTGAGCCCGACAACCCCTATATTCTCGACAGCGTTGGTTGGTATTTTTATCGAACCGGCGATTATGAGTCTGCATTGCAATATTTGCAGCGCTCGTTTGAAATTTTGCCAGAGGCCGAAGTTGCCGCCCATTTGGGCGAGGTGTTGTGGGCTATGGATCGCAAGGAAGAGGCGCGCGATATCTGGAAGCAGGGCAAAGAGAAAGATGCAAATAACGAAACCCTGCTCAAGACGATTGAACGGCTTGGGGCGGAATAGCCATGTTGGGGCGGCTTTTCATGCGCGTATGGGTTGTTGCGCTGCTGGCGGTTTTGGCGGCATGTGCATCGCCACCGGCGATTCAGGGGGGAGGCGACTCCGACTTCAGCAGAACCGGGCGGTTTGCTGTCACGGTTGCTGAACCCGGCGTGGCGCAGCAGGCGGTGCAAGGCGGTTTTGCCTGGCGCGATTCACAACAGGCACAGCAACTGGATCTGGCAAATCCCATGGGTTCGGTGCTGGCCAGGGTGGAAATGCGTCCCGGCCAGGCCGTGCTGATCAGAAGCGACGGTTCCCGGCAGGTTGCACCTGACGCCGATGCGCTTTTGGCGCAGGTAGTGGGAACCGATATGCCGGTACAAGGGCTCAAGCTTTGGCTGCAGGGGCGGGTCGATGCCGCTGCCGGTCAGGTTGCCCGAAACGATGAAGGCCAACCGGTATCGTTTGTCTCGAATGGCTGGTCGGTCAGGTTGTCTCGTTACGACAGTCTTGGGCCTCGCATGCTCTTGCTGGAACGTCGTCAGGCTGCACAGCAGGTGCGCGTGCGTCTGGTTATTGATGGAGCCTGATTGTGGCTGCGCTCTACGACGTGCCGGCCCCGGCCAAATTGAATTTATTCCTGCATGTGACAGGGCGCCGTCCCGATGGTTATCATTTGCTTCAGTCGGTATTTCGTTTTATCGACTTGTGTGATTACCTGGATTTTGAATTGCGCTCCGATGGAAAGATCGTATGCAATTCTCCGTTGGCCGGGCTCAGTCCCGACGATGATCTTGTGGTGAAGGCGGCGCGAGCTTTGCAGGCAGCCACAGGCACTCGGTCAGGCGCTCAAATTCAGTATCGCAAAACGATTCCTTCCGGCGCAGGTCTGGGTGGTGGGTCCAGTGATGCGGCCAGTACGCTGATTGCGTTGAATCGTCTTTGGAAAACCGGCTTGACTCGAACCGAACTGATGCGTCTGGCCTTGCCCCTGGGGGCTGACGTGCCGGTATTTGTTTTCGGGCAGTCGGCTTTTGCCCAGGGCATTGGTGAAGATCTTCAGGAAATCGCACTTGGCGATGCCACTTATGTTGTTGTTCAACCCGTACAGCATGTGGTTACGGGCAGTGTTTTTTCTGATCCCAATTTGACAAGGGATACAAATCCCATCATAATTACGGACTTTGCTGAGAAGCAAAAGTTAGCCGCAAATAGTTCGGCTTTTGGTTTGGCTTTTAACGAGTCATGCCAAGTAAACGGGGTAAGCTCCTTTTACGGTCGGAACGACTTGCAGCCCGTTGTTTTTGCGCGTTATCCTAGCGTCAGGCAAGCAAATGACTTGCTGCTTGAATTAGGAAGTCAGCCAAGAATGACAGGTTCCGGAGCTTGTTTATTTGTTGAATTTGTAACAAGTGACCAGGCCAGGGCATTTCAGCAAAAAATTGTCGTTAAAATAGCGAGCTATGGAAACGACAGTACAAAGGTGGTTAGCAATACCTGGGTATGCCCGGGCTTGCACAAGCATCCTTTGTATGACTGGTTAAACAGTTAGGTGGGGAATCGCCAAGTTGGTTAAGGCACTGGATTTTGATTCCAGCATGCGAAGGTTCGAATCCTTCTTCCCCAGCCAGCCTTCTTGTATGAAGCCTATGCAAGGCTTGCAATAAATGCCAAGCTGTTGAGTCGACCCCGAATAGGGCGTACGGGTCAACAGCTTTTCTTATTTAACGCTTCGGAATCTATACCATTCATCATGGCACAAGACAGATTCATGATCTTTACCGGCACAGCCAATCCGCGACTGGCCGTCGATGTCGTCAATCATCTCGATATGTCGCTTGGCAAAATGACGGTAGGCCGCTTCTCTGACGGCGAAGTCATGGTTGAGATCAATGAGAACGTCCGTGGCAAAGATGTCTTTGTGTTGCAGCCCACCTGTGCGCCCACAAACGATAATCTCATGGAAATCATGGTCATGGTTGATGCGCTGCGGCGTGCTTCTGCGGGTCGTATCACCGCAGCATTGCCTTACTTTGGTTATGCTCGCCAGGATCGCCGCCCACGTTCGGCGCGCGTCTCCATCTCTGCCAAGGTCGTGGCCAACATGTTGCAGGTGGTGGGTGTCGATCGGGTCATGACCATGGATTTGCATGCCGACCAGATTCAGGGCTTTTTCGATATTCCTGTCGACAACGTCTATGCCGGCCCCATTTTGCTGGGTGACATCTGGCGTCGCAATTACAAAGATGTTGTCGTGGTCTCGCCGGATATCGGCGGTGTGGTGCGCGCGCGTGCACTGGCAAAGCAGTTGGAAGCCGACCTGGCCATTATCGATAAGCGTCGCCCGCGTGCGAACGTGTCGGAAGTCATGAATATTATCGGTGAAATCGAAGGTCGTACGTGCATCATCATGGACGATATGGTCGATACTGCCGGCACGCTTTGTAAAGCGGCACAAGCCTTGAAAGAAAGAGGGGCGCTGGGTGTGTACGCCTATTGCACCCACCCGGTGCTGTCGGGTCAGGCAGTCGAGCGAATCAGCACGTCTGATCTTGATGAGCTTGTCGTGACCGACACGATTCCTTTGTCTGAACCGGCCAAGGCGTGCGGGAAAATACGCCAGCTTTCGTGTGCGTCCCTGTTGGGCGAAACCATGCTGCGCATTTCCAACGCCGAATCGGTAAGTTCCTTGTTTGTTGATTGATTTTTTTGGCTGCGGGTTGCGCTGGTCGCGGCCACCCGCAGATGTTTGCAGCAATTTAGCTGTGTTTTTTTCAGGGTCTGATACCCGATTTGGAGTTTTCCATGAAATTTAATGCCACTTTGCGTAGCGTACAAGGTACGAGTGCGAGCCGCCGCCTGCGCCACGCGGGCCGTATTCCCGCCATCGTTTATGGCGGTGAAGAAAAGCCGTTGAACATTGAGCTTGATCACAACGAAATTTTCCATGCTTTGCGCAAGGAAGAGTTCCACGCCTCCATTCTCGACATGAATGTCGACGGTAAAGAACAGAAGGTGTTGCTGCGTGCAGTTCAATGGCACCCTTACAAGCAAATCGTGATGCACATCGATTTCCAGCGTGTTGATGCCTCGCATGTTATTACCACCAAAGTGCCGCTGCACTTCGTGAACGGTGAAACCTCCCCGGCCGTGAAGCTGGGTGGTGCGGTGATCACCCATGTTATGACCGAACTGGAAATCATCTGCCTGCCTGCCAACCTGCCTCAGTTCATCGAGGTTGATCTGGCCAAGATGGTGGCAGGTGAAAGTGTTCACCTTGAATCCATTACCTTGCCTAAAGGCGTTACGTTTGCCGCTCACGGTGGTGATACGAATCCGGCATTGGCAGTGGCCTTGGTTAAAGGCGGTGCCAAGAGTGCCGGCGGTGCTGACGACGACGCTGAAGGTGAAGAAGCATCGTCCGACGACGCTTAATTCGTTGAAGCTTCTACAGCCCGTCGCAACGGGTTTGAAACCCCTGTTGGCTGCCGCCGGCGGGGGTTTTGTTTTACAGTTAGTGCTTGAAGTACACAACCATAGGCCAATATGACGACTGGCATCAGATTGATTGTGGGTTTGGGAAACCCGGGGCCGGAATACGACGCAACCCGCCATAATGCCGGCTTCTGGCTGGCTGATCAGGTTGCTCGCGACTTGTCTGCCCAATTTAGTGTGGAAAAGGCTTTTTTCTCGTCGGTTGCCAAGGCGCGTGTTAACGGCGAAGCCGTTATTATTGCCAAGCCAATGACATTCATGAATCGTTCAGGCCAGGCAACCGGGGCGTTAATGCGATTTTATAAACTGGTCCCCGAACAAGTGCTGGTTTTGCACGATGAACTGGATTTGCTTCCCGGGCATGCGAAGCTCAAGCAGGGGGGCGGCCATGCCGGTCACAACGGCTTGCGCGACATTCAATCCCAATTGGGCAGCCCTGCCTTCTGGCGCTTGCGTATTGGTATCGGTCATCCGCGCACACTGGGTTTGAACCAACAGGTCGTGGGCTTTGTGTTGAATCCACCGGGGCGCGACGACACGCTGAAAATTGAATCTGCGCTCGACCGTTGCCGTGCGGTCATGCCGGCCCTGATTAATGGGCAGTTTGAACAGGCCATGACTCAATTGCATAGTGGCAATGGAAGCTAAAGTGACCCGGCCTGCATTTTCCGCGGAGTTGCGTGATTTCATCGCGTTTATAAGGCGTCCCGATTTAAGGCGCTTGCCGGGCAGGTCGGCGCGCAGAGGCTGGCTGGAAGACTGGTTTGCTCACTTGGATTTTGCGCGGCTGCTGAAATGGGCAGGTTTGCTGTGGTTGCTCAACATGTTGGTATTGGGCCCGATTGCAGTTGCTGCAGCAGGCGCGGGCGGGGCCGAGCATCGTTTGCGTCTTGACGCCTTGCCATGGCTGCAGGCGATCATCTGGGCACCGATTGTGGAAGAACTGGTCTTTCGTTACGGTCTTCGCATGCCAGGCCAGGCATTATGGCTTGTACCGATCAGTGTTTTTGCGTTGTTGTCGGGGCCGCAGTGGGGGACCGCCCTGTTGGTTGGGTTGGCTGTGCTTGCGTGCTGGTGGCCTTACCTGTTCAGGTCGGGGGTTGCGCCAAGGCCGTTGTCGTGGCCCATACGCAGAATGTACCGTCGCTATTTCGGGGTGGTCGTTCATCTTTCGTGTCTTTTGTTTGCGGCCGTGCACCTGGGTAACTTTTCCTACAACGAAACGCCTTGGTGGTTATTGCCTTTTCTGGTGTTACCGCAATGGCTTACCGGCGTGGCCCTGGCGTGGTTGAGGGTGCGTCGCGGTATCGGCACCGCGATGGCGCTTCATGCCATTTTTAACGGTGGCCCGTTGTTGGTTATATGGCTGGTTATCAGCTGGGTGCCAATGAAATAACAGCCATTTTCTCAATAAAGCTGCGCGTCAGGCACGGCAAGTGTCGAAGGTCGTAAGCCGGGCTGCTTTGCGGCTCGGGTTACAATCGCGCATCAAATCTGACTCTAACTTAAGGACGCTCATGGCTTTGCAATGTGGCATTGTTGGTTTACCTAATGTGGGTAAGTCAACTTTATTTAACGCGCTAACCAAAGCGGGTATCGCCGCTGAAAATTATCCTTTCTGTACGATTGAACCGAATGTCGGCGTGGTCGAGGTGCCCGATCCCCGTTTGCAGGCGTTGGCCGATATTGCCAAGCCCGAGCGTATCCTGCCCGCCGTTGTCGAGTTCGTTGATATTGCCGGGCTGGTTGCCGGTGCGTCGAAAGGTGAAGGGTTGGGGAATCAGTTTCTTGCCAACATTCGTGAAACGGATGCCATCGTGCATGTCGTTCGCTGTTTCGAAGATGAAAATGTGATTCACGTAGCCGGTCGTGTCGACCCTGTTTCCGATATTGAAGTCATCAATACGGAATTGGCGCTGGCAGATTTGACGACTGCGGAAAAAGCGCTCCAGCGACATCAGAAAACCGCGCGTGCCGGCGATAAAGAGGCCGCCAGGATGGTATCGCTGCTCGAGAAAGTGATTCCCTCGCTGAATGAGGCGAAATCCGTGCGTTCTCTGGGCCTGGATGAAGACGATCTCTTGCTGTTGAAACCTTTGTGTTTCATTACTGCCAAGCCGTGCATGTATGTGGCGAACGTGATTGAAAGCGGTTTCGAAAATAACCCGCACTTGAAGGCGATTCAAGAGTACGCGAAAGCCGAAGATGCTCCGGTCGTTGCCGTTTGCGCTGCGGTGGAGGCCGAAATTTCCGATCTTGAAGATGAAGATAAGGCCGTGTTCCTGGCTGATATGGGTATGGATGAACCCGGGTTGAATCGGGTCATTCGTGCCGGCTATCGTCTGCTTGGCCTGCAAACATACTTTACCGCCGGTGTGAAAGAAGTGCGCGCCTGGACCATTCGCATCGGCGATACGGCACCGAAGGCGGCAGGCGTGATTCATACCGATTTCGAACGGGGTTTTATTCGCGCGCAAACAATTGCATACGATGATTTCATTGCATGCAAAGGCGAGCAGGGGGCGAAAGAGGCTGGAAAAATGCGCGCCGAGGGCAAGGAGTACATTGTCAAAGATGGTGATGTATTAAACTTCCTGTTTAACGTTTAATAGTTTAAGTGTAAAATTATTTTCCACATCTATATGTAACAATCAATTTATCTATTGGATAAATCATATAGCGCCGATTACGCTATCGCTGAAGTCTATCGGGCATGCCCCAGTACCATCGTTCGCCATTACATGACAGACTTCAGCATAACTTGCATGTAAGACAACAGGAGACTAAGAATGAAATTATTGAAAAAAGTAGCCAGTGCGCTGGCCGTTGCCACCATTTTTGCAGCAGGCTCCGCCTCGGCCGACGAGGTTGTATTGCGTGCCGTTAGTTCATTCCAGCCGGGTTCAGTGATTGCCAAGCCGTTTGAGCGTTTTGTCGAGCATGTCAACAAGGAAGGCAAGGGGGTGGTTCAAATCAACCTTATCGGCGGCCCTTCCGCGATTCCCCCATTTGAAGTTGGTAACGCAGTGTCTTCAGGCGTGGTTGACATGGCTTACGTTACCAGTGCGTTTTATCCAAACCTGCTGCCTGAAGGCGCTGCGCTCAAACTGACCGAGCGTCCCATGAGCGAACTGCGTGAAAACGGCGGGTGGGAGCTTCTGAATGAATTGCACAACAAGAAGATGAACACCTGGTTCCTTGCCCGTTCCGGTGATGGTAATCCATTTCACCTGTACGTGAACAAGCCACTGGATAAAGCGGATCTTTCCGGCCTCACACTTCGTGTCACCCCTGTTTATCGCTCGTTCTTCGAAGACCTTGGCGCCAACGCAATCCAGACACCGCCATCCGAGGTATACACAACACTTGAGCGTGGTGTTGCCGACGGTTATGGCTGGCCTGTTCAGGGCATCCTCGACCTGGGCTGGCACGAAGTGACCAAAGCGCGTGTGGATCCCGGTTTCTATCAGGTCGATGTCAATGCACTGGTTAACCTCGACAAGTGGAATTCGCTGACCGACGAACAACGTGCATTTCTGACGGAAATGGGTTTGTGGCTTGAAGGCCTGAATGCCGAGAATGCCGAGATCAACGAAGTGGAAAAGAAAAAGCAGGCTGACGCCGGCATGGTTGTGTATGAGCTGACGGGTGCCGAGCGCGAAAAATGGATTAACCAGGCGCGTGAATCCGGTTGGGCAGAAGTAGAGGAAGTAGCCCCTGAGTCTGCCGCACGTTTGCGCGAGCTGCTGGCTAAAGAGTAATACACACACTCTATGGTTTACACATCGGGCATCAGGCCCGATGTGTGTTTTGTATCTATCTTGTCCAACCGGTATTTACCCATGGCTTCCCCAAATCCTGTCGCGTGTGCATATAACGGGCTCATAACCTGTCTTGCCGTTATATCCGGGTTTATCTTTGGTTTAATGGCGTTTTTCATCGGGGCCGATGTGTTCATGCGTAACGTAATGGGCTCGGGCATGCCCTGGGTGATCGAGGCCACGGAATACGCCATGTACGTGGCAACTGTTTTTGCCGCCCCTTGGGTTTTGCGGGAAGGAAGTCACGTCAGTGTCGACGTTCTAACCTCCATGTTGCCGCAGCGATGCACTCGATACGTTGTTTTGCTGGCGTCGCTATTGGGTTCCGTGATTTGCCTGATTGTGTTTTATTACAGCGCAATTGCCACCATTAATGCCTTCGAGCGCTCCAGCATGGTTTATAAGTCGTTCACGATTCCTGAATGGTGGGTGAATATTTTTGTTCCTTTCGGCATGGCATTAATGACCATCGAGTTTCTACTTTTGTTTTGGAGCCGTCTGGTTCTTCCTTCAACAACTCGCTCCGGAAATCAGGCTTAAATTATGGAATGGACCGTCGCGCTTTCAATTCTGGTGGGAACGCTGGCATTTTGCCTGATGCTGGGTTTGCCGGTTGCAGTGAGTTTTTTTGGTGTCAATATCGTTGGGGCCTATATTTTTCTGGGCGGCGAGATTGGGCTTGTCCAGATGACCCGCAATGTGGTCACCGCCATCACTAACTACAATCTTGCGCCGATACCCTTGTTTATTCTCATGGGTGAGATTCTGTTGCATTCGGGTATGGCGTTCAAGGCCATCGATGCCATTGAACGGCTCATTACCAAAATACCGGGGCGCATGTCGGTGGTGGCTGTCGTAGCAGGTACTGTTTTTTCAGCCTTGTCCGGTTCAACCATCGCGAACACCGCGATGCTGGGGCGTTCATTAATGCCGGAGATGCTGCGTCGGGGCTATCACCCCACATTATCGATGGGGCCGATTATGGCAACTGGCGGCATTGCCATGTTGATTCCGCCTTCGGCCCTGGCGGTATTGGTGGGCAGCCTGGCAGGTATGTCGATTTCGCGCCTTTTGATTGCGGGTATTGTGCCGGCGCTCATTATGGCCACGCTGTTTTTCGGGTATATCGTGGTGCGCGCAAAATTGCGGCCTCAGGATGCGCCTGCCGATGATCCCGTCAAGCGCACCCTTAAAGAGCGCTGGGTACCGTTCGTTATTTATGTCTTGCCTTTGTCGGGCATCCTGATTGTGGTTGTGGGTTCGTTGCTGGCCGGCATTGCCACGCCAACGGAGTCGGCCGCGCTTGGCGTTATTGCCTCGTTCGTTGCGGCAATCTGCTACCGTTGTTTGAGCTGGTCTGTCATACGGGCCACCTTGCGGGAAACTGCCCGTACCAGTGCCATGATTCTTTTCATTATCATGGCATCAACCACTTTCAGCCAGATTCTCTCTTTTTCCGGCGCCACCTCGGGCATGGTGAGCCTGATTACCAATGCCGGAGCCGATCCATTCATGGTGCTGGTTGCCATGATTGTCGTTTTGCTTATTCTGGGTTGCTTCATTGATCAGGTAAGTATGGTCATGATCACGGTACCGCTGTTCATTCCGGTGGCCAACTCGGTGGGAATCGATCTGATCTGGCTGGGTGTGATTTATCTTCTTACGATGGAAATGGCTTTCCTCACGCCACCGTTCGGCTTATTGTTATTTGTCATGAAGGGTATTGCGCCGGAAAGCATCGGTATCAAAACGGTTTATCGTGCGGCAATGCCTTTCCTGGCAATGATGTTTACGGTTCTGGTTCTGGTGCTTGTTTTTCCGGGAATCGGCTTGTGGCTGCCGAGTTTGATGCAATAAAGGCTTGCCCAGGTGTTTCGCTTTGCGTATTGAAGTTAAAGATTACTTATGGTTTTCTTAATTGTTTCAATCAGCCAGGCCTGGGGCGCATTCTGCCCCTGCTGGCGGTCCCAATGAACACGGACTTCCAAAGGTGGTACCTCAAAAGGCAGGGGCAGTAATTTAAGGCCCCCATAGCCTTCAAACATCCGGCCGATGGTGCCGGGCACAATAACCAATAAGTCTGTCGATGTGATCAGGTGCGGCAATATTGTGAATTGCTGCACCTGCAGTGCAATTTTGCGGACAATTCCGGCGTCGCGCAAAATGGATTCCAAATGTTTGTAGCCGGTCAGCTCCGACGACACATGAGCATGACGTGCGCTTAGGTAAGTATCCAGTGTTAATTCATTTTTGATATTTGGATGATTTGACGACAGCAGGCACCCATACTCTTCCTTTAATAAAAGTGCGCTTTCGGTGAGCTTGCCGATAAGGGGTAAGTTGCCCACTGCGGCGTCCATTTTCCCCAATGCCAATGCTTCGGTGAGTGTTTCCGGAGGCGCTTGCGTTGTCTCTATTTCAATACCGGCTGCGTTGTGTTGAATGTATTTGAGTAAAGGGGGCAGGAAGGCCAGTGCGCCGATATCAGACATGGCCAGTCGGAAACGCCGGGTTGATTGTGTGGGGTTAAATGCCTGTTGCAGGTCGACCAACTCGTCGATTTGACGCAAAATAGTGCGGAACTTTTCGTAGCAATCCTGAGCACGCCGGGTTGGTACCATGATGCGGCCTTCTCGAATAAAAAGCCGGTCGTTCAGAAGGTCGCGCAGGCGTGCAAGCGCATAACTGATGGTCGGTTGCGTGAGTGTCAGCCGGTTGGCTGCAGCCGTAACGCTGCCGGTTTCATAAATGGCGACAAAGGCTTTTAAGAGAGGGACATCTAACGTGTGTGAATATTCCATGATTTAGTATAGATTAAATCTATACGTAAAAACCAAACTATCTATTGGTTTTATTAAGACTGGCATACTAACCTACGTTGATAATTTGGTTCGTCGTGTGCGTTGCCCGCGCGGACGTATGTATATTTGCTTTTTTGCGCTTGTTCAGGAATTAATTTATGAGTCACCATCGTTCATTGAAGCTTGTTGCCAAACCCTGGCTGGAACACAACACGTCGACCTTGTTGCCTAATAATCCAGGTAACGATAAGGATAAAGACCTGAAAGTGAAAGAGCCGTCGCTCGACGATCGTTATGAACAAGAGCATGGTGCTGTTTTCCTCAGTGGTATTCAGGCTTTGGTTCGCTTGCCTATCGAACAGATGCGTCGTGATCGGCGTGCGGGGTTAAGCAACCGTGCCTTCATCACAGGGTTCCCCGGTTCTCCTTTGGGGGGTTACGACATCGCGTTGAATCAGGCGCGCAAAATGTTGGACAAATACGGTGTCAAGCATTTGCCCGGACAAAACGAAGAGTTGGCAGCGTCAACGCTAATGGGAACGCAAATGTTGAACGAACATCCGCATCCGGATGTCGACGGCGTGGTGGGTTACTGGTACGGGAAAGGGCCGGGGGTAGACCGTTCGGGCGATGCCCTTAAGCATGGCAATTTCGCAGGTACCAGCGAATATGGCGCCGTCGTGATTTTAAGCGGCGAGGACCACGAGGCAAAGAGCTCCAGCGTGCCTTACCAGCAGGAGTTTGCGTTCGAGCACCATGGGATGCCGGTTCTGTACCCGGCTACGGTTGCCGAGTTTCTCGAGTACGGTTTGCACGCAGCGGAATTGTCGCGTTTCAGTGGCTGCTGGGTTGCATTGAAGCTGGTAGGTGCGCTTTGCGACGGCGGTGAGGTGGTGCATTTTCGCCCTGATCAGTTCAAGGCGGTAACGCCAACGCTGAGTGTCAATGGGAAGCCGTTCAGGAAAGTAGCCAACCATAAGTTCTTCCCCGTGTTCAATGTGGAAACCGAACGACAACTGTATGTAGAGCGGCATGCCGCAGCGTTGGCCTATATCAGGGCGAATAATTTGAATCGTATTACGGTCTCGGGCGATCACGACAGTATCGGCGTTATTGCGGCGGGCAAGTCATATTCCGACACCATGCAGGCATTTCAGGACCTGGGTCTGGATGAGATTGGCCTGAACGCGGCCGGTGTGCGCGTTGCCAAGATTGGTGCACTGTGCCCGCTGGACCACGATTTTGTTCGTGAGTTTGCCAGGGGTCTGAAGAAACTGATTGTTGTGGAAGAAAAGCGCGATTTCCTCGAGCGACAAATCGGGCGCGCTGTTTGCGAAATTGGCCCGATGCGTATCGTTGGAAAATTCGACGAGCACGGACACATCCTGTTCCCTCAGGAGGGCGGGATGAACAGTGACATGGTTGCCGTTTTGCTCAGCAGGACATTATCCAATGATATCAATCTGCCGGCGCCGGCCGGTTGCCGCCTCGGAGAACTTGAAGAGATATCGAAGCGCGATTACGGTACTCAGCCGCGTCGCACATTGAATTACTGTTCCGGCTGTCCGCATAATGTATCAACCAAGCTGGCACCAGGCCAAGTTGCCTGGGGTGCCCCGGGATGCCACGTGTTTGCAGCCATCATGGAGCGGCCCGACAAGCGAATTGAAGCCGTGACTCAACTGGGTGGCGAGGGCTTGCCCTGGATTGGGCTGTCGCCCTATACCTCGCGCAAGCATATTGTCCAGAATCTGGGTGATGGCGCGCTAATGCACTCAAGCTACATGAACATTCGCTTTGCGGTCACCGCCGGCGTGAACATTACGTTCAAAATCATGTTCAATGGCGTCATTGCCAATACGGGGGGGCAAGAGTCGTTTGGGTCGCCTTCAGTGCATGATCTGGTACAGCACCTGGCGCTGGAAGGTGTGAAGAAAATAGTTATTATTGCCAAGGAGCCTGAGCGTTACAAGGGTAAAACCATGCCACGCAAAGTGTCTCTGCGCAAGGTTCCCGAGCTTGAGCCTTCGTTAATTGAATTGTCGGAAATCGAAGGTACGACCATCCTTATTTATGATGGTGAGTGTGCCAACGAGCGTCGCAGGCGGCAAAAGCGCGGCAAACTGCCACCCCCCGCCAAATACACCGTGGTCAATGAGGATGTTTGCGAAAACTGCGGTGACTGCGGCCAGGTCGCCAATTGTATGTCGTTGCAGAAGGTGGATACCGAGTTCGGTGCGAAAACCCAGATTCATCAATCGTCCTGTAATCAGGACCAGGCTTGTATTAAAGGTGAGTGTCCTTCTTTTGTGACTGTCGAAGTCAGCGAAGGAACACGCCTGCGCAAGCCGCCTTTGCAGGAAATCGATGCATCCACCTTGCCTGATCCCGTTTTGCCCGACATCAGCACGCCCTATAACGTCTACGTGCCGGGTTTGGGTGGCACAGGCGTTATCACGGCAAATGCAATTCTGGCGCAAGCGGCAACGCTTGATGGCAGCGAGGTCAAGAGCTACGACCAGACCGGTGCCGCGCAGAAGTGGGGTCCGGTGTTGTCCAGTCTGATTATTTCGGCGCCCGGTCGTCCGGTTATTTCCAATCGAGTGGGCTTTGGCAAGGCGAGTTTGTATCTTGCACTCGACTTACTGGCCGCAGTCGATAAAAACAATCTGGCATGCACCAGGCCCGGTTTAACGCAAGCGGTTGTCAACTCCGATGTCATGCCCAGCGCCGATATGATTCGTGATCCGCGCATTGTTTTGCCCAAAGACGATATGGTGGGCACCATCGCGCAGGCAACCAACGGCAAACCGGTCGTGGTGGTTGACGCCCGTCGTGTTGCAGAAGGTTTGTTTGGCGATTATGTCATGACAAATATGGTCACAATCGGCGCGGCCTATCAGGCTGGCTTATTGCCTATTTCAGCCCGCAGTATTGAAACAGCCATTCATATGAACGGTCGTCAGATCGAGGTGAATTTGTTGGCCTTTCGCGCCGGCCGTATGTCGCAGTGCGATCCTGAAAGGTTGTCTCAAATGCTGCATCGTCCCTATACCATTAATGCCGATCGGGTCGCCGAGCGAGCACGACGTGGGGTGGGCGATGCTCGGGTCGACCGGCTAATGGCCCAGTTGGGCCCAGACGATGCCAGTGTGCAATTGCAGGCGGCAATTCGACTGCGTGTGGCTGATCTTATCGAGTATCAAAACGAGCGCTATGCCGAACGTTATATCAACCGGTTGAAGCAGGTTTTGCACATTGAACGCAACTTGAACGCCGACAAGTTCGACGCGAGCCTGACAGAGACGGTGGCTCGCAATTTGTACAAATTAATGGCCTATAAGGATGAATATGAGGTTGCCCGGCTGCTGATGCAGGAAACCTTCAAGACACGCGTTCAGGAGATGTTTACCGGCCCTGTACGGTTGAAATTCAATCTTCAACCGCCGTTCATGCGCTGGTTCGGGCTGAATCGTAAAGTGGCCATGGGTTCCTGGATTCGTCCGGTGCTTTCGATCCTGGCAAAAGGCAAAGCGCTTCGAGGTTCGCCGCTTGATCCGTTTGGTTATTTGAAAGTACGACGCGAAGAGCGCCAGTTGATTGACTGGTATGAATCGTTATTGGACGAGGTATTGCCCAAGGCGTCGGTGGCCAATTTCGGCACAATCAAGGCATTGTGTGCGTTGCCCGATGGCATTCGGGGTTACGAGCACGTGAAGTCGCAGAACGTTGAACAGACCAAACAGCGTGCAGACCAATTGCTGTCCGATCTGACACAAGGTCGTGGAACGCCACGTGTGATTCCCGTGGCTGTTTCCTTGTAGTTGGTGGTCTGAGGGTTATCGGAACAGGCTTTTTATGTGGTCTGCGCCGATACCCACTTTTTCGTAATGTTCACGGCACATTGCAATGTAGTCGTGGACATCGAAGTGGCCCTCGGAGTTACCTTCTTCGTCCAGCCATATAAGCGGTCCTTTAACGATGAAAAATACACGCATTGGGTCTGCGTGCTCATGCGCAACCAGCGTGTGCCCTTCACCCGGCGTTTCATAAACGAAATCGCCCGCTGTTGCCACCCAGTCATGTTCAAGGTAGCTCCATTTGCCCGAAATGGTGTAGGCAAAAACCTCATGGGGGTGGTAATGACGGTTAACCATGCCGGGCGCGTCGGCACGCAGGATATCGGCCCATTTGTTTTCAGATGGTGAAATCCAGAGCGGTCGCGAACAGACCGTTTCGCTGAATGGAACGTAGTATTTCATGTCGTCGGTGGCCGCATTCGGAATATAGGCCTCGGGTTTGGCGTCGGGCTTGAATACGTCTTTGATTGGCGCAATTGAACGCCAGAATTCATTTCCTTTTGTGTCACTCATTGCATGTCTCCTTTAATGATAAAACCAGTGCTATGCTTAGTTATTCTAGAAAAAAGCAAGGTGCTTGTTTTTTCTCAGGGCGACAATTTATATGCAACTGAAGCACAAATTGGCCGATCAGGCGCCTGGGCGTTACGTTCCGATCGCAGAGGCATCTACCGATCAGGTTGACCCCGGTAGTCGCGTTGCGTACTGGGAGGAACATAATGCAGCCGAGCTGGTTGGTTTGAAATGTCGGGAGTTGAATGGCGTTGCGTTGCAGGCATGCGAGCGAAATTACGACCTGGGCCATGTGCGTTTAAGCGACATTAGCGGTTCATCGCATGAAATAGAGCGCGGCGCCTCGATGGTCAGGCGTTTGCCCAAAGACGCGCTGTTTGCCAGTGTGCTGGTTGAGGGCAATGGCTACTTTGTTCAGAACGGGCAAAAGGTTTTGCTTGAGCCGGGAGATGCAGTGTTGTACGCCACCGACCAACCATATTTATTCGGGTTTCCAACGTCAATGAGGCAAATTCTCGTCGATTTGGATTTGCAGGTGGCGCAATGCAGAAACTGGCCACGGTTACAAGGTCCTTTGCATGTCGGTAAGCAACGTCGGCTCGATCGCTACGACATGATGTCGTTTATGAGTATTCTGGCGGAGTTCGTTCGGCTGCCCGAGCAAAATCAGGCTGATTGTGTTGCTGCCAGCGTGCAGTCGCTCATTGGTCGTGCCGTGGGCAAGACCGTCAGTCGGGGCCGCTACATTACCCATCGCCTGCGCTATGCACGTGCACAGGCTTTCATTGCGCAACGGGCCGCCGAACCTGATTTTAATCGGGCACAGTTGGCCGCTTTCATGGGAATGTCGCTTCGTTCGCTGGAGCGTTTGTACGCGCAGTTTGACTCCACGGTTACCGAAGCGCTGTGGCAACAGCGTTTGGCAAACGCGCGAGATTTGCTAACCAGGTCGTCAGCGAGCGTTTTGCCCATTTCGGAAATTGCGGCACGCACGGGGTTTGCGACTCAGGCACATTTTTCCACTGCATTCCGCCGGTTCTACGGATCATCCCCACGGCAATATCGAGCGCAGTATTTTATTTTTAATTGAGTACCCTGAGTATCGGGCTATGGTTGGTTAAAGGAGAGGGATTATGCATGTGTTGGTGATAGGAGGGAGCGGTTTTATTGGCCGTCACTTGATCGCCCGCCTGGTTGCCGACGGTCATTTTGTTTCGGTGCCAACGCGTCGCTACGCACACGCAAGGGGCCTTTTGCCGCTGCCTACTGTCACGTTGCATCCAGTTGATGTGCATCGGGAAGATGAATTGGCGCCTTTGGTGGAAAGGGCAGACGTTGTCGTGAATTTGCTGGGTGTGCTGCATAGCCGCGCGGCAACACCCTGGGGGCCTGAGTTTGACCGCGCACATGTGCAATTTCCGGAAATGCTGGCACGTTTATGCTGCCAGTATCAGGTTTCCCATTTCTTGCACATAAGCGCGTTGGGGGTATCTTCAGACGCGCCCAGTGGTTACTTGCGTTCCAAAATGGAGGGTGAGTCGCGGATCAAGAACATCTTTGCCGCGTCTCAATCTCACAACTGGACCCTATTTCGCCCATCTGTTGTTTTCGGCCCCGACGACCGATTCATGAACTTGTTTGCGCAGTTGGCTCGCTGGTTGCCTGTTTTGTTCATGGCGGGCGCCCAATCACGGTTACAGCCCGTATTTGTGGGTGATGTCGCGAAGGTGCTTACGGCTGTCATGGGGCAAGGGCAACATTTTGGCCACACCTACGATCTGGCAGGCCCTGAGGTCTATACGCTGGCGGAACTGGTTTCGCGAGCGGCGCGTTGGGGTGGGCATCCACGGCCGGTTATCGGCTTGCCGGACAGCGTAGGTCGCCTCCAGGCCTGCTTTTTTGAGAAGCTGCCCGGAGAGCCTTTGATGTCGCGCGATAACCTGGCGTCTTTGAAGGTTGACAACGTAAGTGCAACGCCCCTGCCACCTTCGCTTGGCATGATTCCCACACCGCTTGAGGCAGTTGTCCCGCGCTACCTGGCCTGGTGGCGTTAGCCGCCGGGCTATGCCTTCGCGGCATCCAGGGCCTGACGAATATCGTCGAGAATGTCGTCGATGTGCTCAATGCCGATCGACAGCCGAATCATATCTTCGGTTACCCCGGCTGATTTGAGTTCGTCGGGCCCCAACTGGCGATGGGTTGTCGATGCAGGATGGCACGCAAGCGATTTCGCGTCGCCGATGTTGACCAGCCGTAAAACCAGTTGCAATGCGTCGATGAAACGGGCACCTGCAGCATGACCGCCTTTAATCCCGAACGACATAATACTGGCGGGCAGGCCACCGAAGTATTTCCTGGCCAGACCGTGTTCAGGGTGATCCGGCAGGCCGCCGTAGTTTACCCACGACACCTGGGGGTGGTCTTTTAGAAACTGGGCCACTTTGAGTGCATTTTCGTTGTGGCGCTCCATTCTCAGGGCCAAGGTTTCAATGCCCTGCAGAATCAGGAAAGCGTTAAATGGTGACAGGGCCGCGCCGGTATTACGCAACGGTACGACTCGACACCGACCGATAAAGGCTGCCGGACCAAACGCTTCTGTATATACAACGCCGTGATACGAGGGATCGGGCTCATTGAGCATGGGGAAACGGCCTTTGTGCTCTACCCATGGGAATTTGCCCGAATCAACAATACATCCTGCAATCGTGGTGCCGTGGCCGCCCATGTATTTGGTGAGCGCATGCACGACGATATCGGCGCCGTATTCAATAGGGCGGCATAACGCAGGCGAAGCAACCGTATTGTCGACAATCAGCGGAACGCCGTGGCGATGCGCCGCTTGCGCCAACGCTTCAATGTCGACGATATTGCCCGCAGGGTTGCCGATGGTTTCGCAAAATACGGCTTTGGTATTGTCGTCAATTAGCGCCTCAAGGGCAGCCACATCGTTGTGGGGTGCAAATTTAACCGTGATTCCCTGGCGGGGGAATGTGTGGGCAAACAGGTTGTATGTACCGCCGTAAAGCTTGCTGACCGAGACGATATTATCGCCTGCCTGGGCGATAGTCTGGATTGCATAAGTAATGGCCGCCATACCTGAAGCAACGGCAAGCGCCGCGACGCCGCCCTCCATCGCCGCAACACGTTCTTCCAGAACGCCGTTGGTTGGATTCATGATGCGTGTATATATGTTGCCGGGCACTTTGAGGTCGAACAGGTCTGCACCATGCTGGGTACTGTCGAACGCGTACGAGGTGGTCTGGTAAATGGGAACCGCAACAGATTTGGTTGTTGGGTCGGGCTGGAAGCCGGCATGAATGGCTAGTGTTTCAAGTTTCATAATGAGTTCCCTCGCAAAGATGAATCCAGATAAATCCAGAGTTTGTTTTAATTGAAGTAGCGTGCTCAAGCATAGCAAAACATCTTGGCTTAAAGCGCAGGTGACCCCCTATGCTAATTTTGTACGATAATTGTCGTCGAGAAAGTGTTTTGCATATGAAACCCGTTCTGTGCACAATTGCGTGTAATCCTTATGTAAACCATTGCAACAATTGGGAATCGTGTTGGCAGTTGAGTTAGCATTGCATATAGTGGCTAAATACATATGGCACGGCGCGTCCGGAGTCAAAGGCATTTCATGAAAGTTTGGATTAAGCGAGTATTAATTGGGTTGGTGGCAATATTTTTCCTGGTACTACTGGGTATTGCTGTATTTCTACTAACGTTCGATCCCAATTCATACAAAGCACGGGTTCAAGACGAGGTTTATCAGCGCTATCAGCGTACGTTGAATATTGAAGGCGACATTGCGTTGTCGGTGTTCCCGCGCCTGGGTCTTACCGTGAATAAAATTTCGCTTTCCGAGCCCAACAGCGACACGGTATTTGCTTCCATCGATCACGCGCGTATCGCGGTTGCGATCTGGCCCTTGGTGTTTAATCGCCTGGTGGTCGACCATGTTGCGCTCGACGGCTTTAAGGCTTGGTTGAAACGCTCATCCGAAGGTCAGTTCAATTTCGAAGACCTTCTGCGTGCGTCGGGTTCAGATCAGGCCGTGGCTCAGGCAGCAGAAATTCTGGCGCCGCCTGCCAAACCTTTGGGTATCGCCGAAGCGCAAGCGTCGGAAGTGGTATCCGGCGTACCCGACGAACGTACCGATTTGCAGATTGATATTGCAGGCCTGGAGCTTCGCAACAGTGAATTGCATTATTTCGATGCCAAAGATGGCTACGATATTCGTATTGTCGGGGTTCAACTGAATACGGGGCGTATTACGTTCGATCAACCATTCGATGTGTCTTTGAATGGACGCCTGCAGGGTAGCCTTCCGGCAACCGATGCGCAAATTCAAGGGCAGGCCGCCGTGCGCATCGACCCGGTCAAGCGTGAGTATTCTGCCCAACGAATCAACGTGCGCATGGTTGGCGCGGTTCATCCCTTTCAGGCCGAGAGCGCCGCGCTAAGGGGTAATCTGGCCTATAGCGCATTCAGCCAGCAACTCAATGCGGCTAACCTTGATTTTGAAATGCAGGGAAGAATTGCAGGCCAGACGCCGGTCGAATCGTTGAGTCTTGAGCTCACTGCGCCGCGGCTGCGTATCGACCCAAGTCGTCGGGAGCTGCAGGTGCAAGATCTTGCTATTCGCGGTTCTGGTGAAATGCCCGACGGTGACGCACTTGTCGAGCTGGATGCTCCCCGGTTATTGATTTCCCCGGAGAAAGCCGAAGGCGAAACCGTTTTGGGTACGCTTAAGCTGGATGGCGAGTCGATGCTGGGCGTTGCGTTGGAAATGAAGGGGTTAAGCGGAAACGCACTCGATTTGAATTTGAAAGAGATCAAGGTCGACGGCAATTTAAAGCAGGGAGATCGCCTGATCCAGGTCGATATGTCGTCGCCGGTGCGCTGGAATGCCATAAACGAACAATTGGGGCTTACTGCGATAAAAGGCGGTGTCCAGATCAACGCGCCGGTGCTCGGAGAGCAGGGGTTCGAATTTCCGCTTATCGGCAGCCTGGCAATCGACTTTCTTAAAAGCACCCTTTCCAGCGATATGAATGCCGTGCTCAACGGGAGTCAGTTAAGTCTTAAAACCCGGGTCGATCAATTGAATCGCCCGGTGATCAATCTCGACCTGAACGCCGAAGAGCTGGATTTCGACAAGCTGTTCCCCCCGGTTGAGGTGGCAAAGGCAGTCGCTTCGCCCGAGGGCGATGAGTCGGGAGATCAAACCGATGAGGCAGACAAGCAGGAAGGGGAACAAGATACCGGCAAGTCAGATGCGGCAAAAGCGCCCAAGCCCGTACCACTTGATATGTCATTCCTGAATGACCTTGATCTGACTGCCAACGCCAAAATCGGACGGTTGGCCGGCAGGGGCTTTGAGGCCTCCGATATCGTTGCAACGGTGCTGGCCCAAAAAGGTCGTTTGGATGTCACTCGCTTGACGGGTCAGCTCTACGAGGGTTCGTTTACGGGCAAGGCCGGCGCTACGTCAGAAAATGAATTTTCAACTCAGCTTAATATGTCGTCCGTTTCGGTGGGCCCGCTTATGAGAGCCATTACCGGGGAAGAGCGTGTCACGGGAACGGGTAACGTTGACTTGGGTTTGGCAACACAAGGTGCAACGATTCAGGCACTGGCGCCGGCACTCAAGGGCGACGTCAAGGTCGCGGTGCGCGATGGTGCAATCAAGGGAATAGATTTGCCCCGGATTCTTGGCCGTGCGTCGCAGGCGATCACGGATTTGTCCGGCGGCACTGGGGGCCCCAATTTGGATATCACCGAGAATTTTGGTGAAGAAACGACCTTTACATCGCTTGATGCAAATCTGCGTTTTGCCGAGGGCGTCGGCACATTGCGCAAACTGGCTGTTCGGGCACCCTTATTGCGCATGACACAAGGTAAACCCGCCACCATTGACGTTGGCAGGCAAATGATTGATCTGGTTGTGAATGTGCGAGTGGTTGACACGCTGCGAGGGCAGGGCACCGAACAATTGGCCCAGTTGCGAGGCATCACGGTACCGTTGCGCGTAAGCGGTCCTTTCAATGCTCTGAATTATGGTGTTGAATGGAAAGGCATCGGCGAGGCGGCGATTAAACGGGTGCTTGAACAAGGCCTGGAAAGCGGTCTGAAAGGTTTCCTCGAGGGCCAGACGAAACCATCCGATGGAACTGAGGCGCCCGCGCCAGCGTCGAATTCAAATGATGCCGTGAAGAACATTGGTGACGCGCTAAAAGGTTTGATCGGACGCTAGCCGCTTTGCGGCGGCTGGCTTTTAGCCGAGGTTAATTCTGTTGGTATTCAATTGATTATGACGCAAACAGGCTATTGCCCTATTTATGGATGTGAAATATTGGCTGACCCAGATGCTCAGCCCTATCACCATCACTGGTTGATCGTTGATCAGAATGGCCAGGCCCTTGATGCAGACCAGAGTCCGAAACTGAAAGAGATTCAACTCAGTTTGAGTTTCGGATATTTGGTCATCAAGGGTGAAGGTATGCTGCGCATGGATATCCCGCTCGACGTTATTGAAGACGATGAAAGCGTGATGGACGAAATCCACGTTGGGATGCGTCGCCTTCGGATTATCGATGAGGGTGATCTTGCCGCTGCCTGGATCAGTAACTTTCTGGGCGTCCAGGGGCGGTTGGTGAAAGTTCACCCCGATGAGGCGCCACTGTAAATACTAACCGGGCTGATCAGGTAAAACAGTTTGAGTTAACCCGGCTTTTGAACGGACGTCAGGTCTTCGTAACGCTTAAGAAGCTGCTCACGGCTTTCCCGCCAGTCGGGGTGAATCTCTATGCACTCAACCGGGCAAACGACCTGACACTGCGGCTCGTCAAAATGCCCGACGCATTCCGTGCATTTCATCGGGTTGATTTCGTAGATCTCTTCGCCCATATAAATTGCTTCGTTCGGGCACTGTGGCTCGCAAACGTCACAATTGATACATTCGTCGGTAATATGCAGTGCCATATCAGGTGGCTTACTTCTCTTGGGCCGCTTCGCGCCGGGCGGCAGACTTGCTGTGCAGCCAGCGCTCAACTGAAGGAAAGACGAATTTGCTGACATCACCGCCCAGCAGTGCGATTTCCCGCACAATGGTGCCGGAAATGAACTGGTACTGATCGGATGGCGTCATGAAAAGGGTTTCAACTTCGGGCAGCAAGTGTCGGTTCATGCCTGCCATTTGAAACTCGTACTCAAAGTCAGAGACCGCCCGCAGGCCTCGCACGATAACCCGGGCATTTTCTTCCCGAACGAAATCTTTCAGTAATCCGGCGAAGCTTTTAACTTCCACATTGGGGTAGTGCCCCAGTACTTCCTGTGCGATATCAACCCTTTCTTCTACAGTGAAAAACGGGTTCTTGGCCTGGCTGTGCGCAATTCCCACCACAAGGTGATCAAAAAGGCTGGCCGCACGGCGCACCAGATCTTCATGTCCTCGGGTGAGGGGGTCGAATGTTCCTGGATAGACGGCAGTAATCATGGCGTTTTATATGTCTGGATAATTCAGGTTCGAGAGAGTGAAAAACGGTTTCTGCTCCTAGTGTAACTCAGCCTGTAATTTATTATCTTGCGGTGCAACAATCTGTAGCAGCACGTAATGAACCTGCCCGGCACGGCCTGCGCGCAGGGTTTCATAATTGGCCGGCGGAATGACCGGATTTTCCGACTCGACATAAACCAGTCCGTCGGCTGTCAGGACCGCGGGCAGCTTGTGCCAGAGGCGGTCAAGCCAGTTCTGCCCAAAAGGGGGGTCAAGGAGAATCAGGTCGAAAGGGTTGGCGGTGCGTTCCAGTACATGCATGGCATCTCCGGGGAACACACGCACGTTGCCCGCTTTAAGTTTGGTTCTTAATGTGCGCAAGGCATTCACCGCTTGCGGATTTGATTCAACCATTTGAACATGTGCAGCGCCCCGGGATGCGGCTTCAAAGCCAAGCGCTCCTGTGCCGGCGAACAGGTCGAGTATGGTTTTGTCTTTAAAATTCTGATTCCAGAAGTAGCCTAGCCAGTTGTATAGCGTTTCCCTGATCCGGTCGGGCGTCGGGCGTAAACCGTGTGCGTCAATGACGGGAATTGGTGTTCGCCGGTAGACACCGCCTACAATACGGATATTGTGTTTTTTCATGGTTGTTCATGCGCTTGAAAAAGACGGTATGAGCCGCCCACCCGCGAGCGATGTTGTTCGCCAATTTGGAATAGTGTAAAGCTTATGTTTAGTTTCTTTAAACGTAAATCGAAAGAAGCCGCGCAGGAACCGTCGATTGTAAAAGACGAGGCCGAGGCTTCTCAAGAAGAAACGGCAGAAATGCACGAGGTTGCCTCGGCACAAACCAATGAAACGTCGATTGAGCCTGCGGTCGAAGAACGGCCATTGGTGCATGAAGAAAATAAAGAACAAGAAGCGCAAGAAGAACAAGAAGAACAAGAAGCGCAAGAGAAAGTGGATGATCCGGTTGCCGAAGCCGAAGCCGAAGCCGAAGCCGAAGCTGGCGTTGATGCGGCCAATCGCGAAGACGCTTTTACCTCTGCAGGCGAGCCGGTTACTCATGCCGAGCCGGAAAAGAAAAAATCATGGCTTTCACGCCTCAAGCAAGGGTTGTCGCGCACTGGGCAGAATCTGGGCGGGCTTTTCGTTGGCGTTAAAGTGGATGAAAGCCTGTTCGAGGAACTGGAAACGGCTTTGATCATGGCCGATGCCGGCATGGATGCAACGACATCTTTGTTGTCGGCATTGCGGGCGCGTGTTCGCAAGGAAAAACTCACCGATGCGCAGGCAGTCAAGGCAGCGTTGCAGGAGATTCTTGCCGAGCATCTTCGGCCTCTTGAAAAAACGCTTTCCGTGGGTCGGCACAAGCCCCTGGTGATGATGATTGCCGGTGTCAACGGAGCGGGGAAGACCACATCAATTGGGAAGCTGGCATATAACTTCCAGCTTCAGGGGCACCGCGTACTACTGGCCGCAGGCGACACTTTCCGCGCTGCGGCACGCGAGCAACTGATGGCCTGGGGCGAGCGTAACAACGTCACGGTTATTGCCCAGGATGGCGGGGATCCGGCAGCGGTCGCATTCGATGCCGTGAACGCCGGCCGTGCGCGTGATACTGATATTGTCATGGTCGATACAGCCGGCCGCCTGCCCACACAATTACACTTGATGGATGAGCTTAAGAAAATAAAAAGGGTGATTGGCAAGGCAGATGCGCAGGCACCGCATGAGGTACTTTTGGTGGTCGACGGCAATACGGGTCAGAACGCCATCGCGCAAATTCGTGCTTTCGATGCCGCGATCGGCCTTACCGGCCTGGTGGTGACAAAGCTTGATGGCACAGCAAAAGGGGGAACGTTGGCTGCGGTGGCTGCGGGGTCTCAAGGTGTGCGCCCCGTTCCGGTATATTGGATCGGGGTCGGCGAAAGTCTGGAAGACTTGCAACCATTTGTCGCTTCGGAATTCGCTGCGGCTTTGTTGGGTGGCGAATAGGCTGCGCCACCTCGCGTAATTATTTTTTACTGACCAGGCGAGGCGCCTTGTTCAATAATTTGAAATGCGCCTGGGCGTCTTTTTGTTTTTGTGCCTGCATGGCTCGCAGCCAGCCAACCGCAAACCAGGCTTGCGGTTGCTTTTGGGCCATCTCCTGGAACAGGACTTCAGCAGTGTAGTAATCGTTGAGCTCACCCAAATCTTCTTGTGCCTCTTCAAGGGCCGTTCGCACTTTGGTCAGTGCATTTTTATTGAGGACACCCGAGCACATCTCCAGACAATAGCGCAGCCGCTTCACGTCTTTGCGCACGTTGTGCTGTTCCTCGATTGGCAGGCTGGTAAATTTTGCACCTGTTTTCACAACGCCCCCAAGCCATGCATCTAGGCGTTTGGACAAGAAGCTGCCACCGTTTTTCTTCTTTGCCTCATTGCCGCTCAACTGTTGTGTGTCGCCGAAAATGACCAGCGCCTCAAGTATGTCAAGCAGTGCGTTCTGGAACGAAGGGCTGCTCGCCAGGGAGGCCGGCGCGGTGCGGCTTGCGTTTATTCGTGGCAGGCGCACGTCGGGCATGCCGGCCAGTTTCAAACGGGGAGCGATCACTGTTCTGACAACATCCAGGTCGCGTCGGGCTCCGAGTTGGCTGAATGTATTGTTGATTTTCTCCAGTGCACTTTCGGGTAATTCGGGTACCCATTCAACGAACAGTTTCTGGCATGACTTGAGCCGGCGAATACCAACACGTAATTGGTGAACATATTCCATGTGTGTGCCACTGTTCGCGCGAGCCGTGTCGACACCGGCCGCGTAAGCGGCGTTCTGTGCAATCTGGGTCAGGCATTCGTGAATGCAGTCCAGGTATGCGGCGATGGTGCTGGTTTTATTAGTGAGCTTGGGCGGTTTCGCACGGCAGGGCCTGAACAAGTGGTAACTGCTGGGACGGCTGACCGAGGTCACAATCGCTTCGCCCGATTCAGTCGTTTGCACAGATAAGGCGCGGCTTGCCAGCGTGTCGCCTCGTTCAGCCTTGCTTCTGGGGTCAAGAATCAGCCCCAACTCATGGGTCCATTGTTTTGCCACTTCGAATAATTTCGTCGACGCGCCTTCCAGCAGTTCGAATTCCACTTCACAAATGGGCAATTCCAGCTCGCCGGCAAACAAAGCGCCTTCGTCAAAAGCAATTTCAATGATTGTGTCGTCGACCTGATATTTGTATTGCAGGCGAGCCACTTTTGTTTCGTAGCGCAGTGATAGCGGGCTGGAAAGGGTGTTCAATGCGACTTGAATCGTTGTGTTGTCGTATAGAGCCAGATCAAGATTGCCGTCTGGCCTGAGGTGATTCAGTTCAACGCGTGAAACAGGGTCGGGGCCGGGCGCTTTTACCGTTTGCATCCAGCGCCGGCCTTCCTTGCGCATTCTGAGTGCAATGCCTGAATTGGCCAGCTCGCGTGTGGGGGTGTCGTAGTATCTTGCGTGCAAGGTGATTCTGCGCGCTTTCGCGGTACGCAGGCGTTTTATCAATTCCGCTCGGGCGTGGGTGGGCACATGCAGTTTCAGCTCGCGTTCGATCATTACGGTTCCGGTTGATGGCAGAAAGTGCCGTTATGATACGCATTGAGCACACGAAATATTATGACAAGCATCAAACTATTTTGTGTTTAACCGGAACAGGGCTTACTTTTCAGGCAAACTGTCGGTTAAGGCTACAGCTGGCTCCGCACGCGTTAAAATGGACGAAATTTCAAAGAGTTTACCTTTATGACGCAACCCAATTCCACTGATCATGCCCACGAGCTAGCGGGCATTTCCCCTATTACAGAAATTATTGCTGAATTGCGCGCGGGGCGCATGGTTATCCTGGTCGATGAAGAAGACCGCGAAAATGAGGGCGATTTGGTGCTGGCCGCCGACTACGTTACGCCCGATGCCATTAATTTCATGGTCACGCACGCACGCGGGCTGGTTTGTCTGACTTTAACTGAAGAGCGGTGTCGCCAGCTTGATCTGCCCCTAATGGCAAGTCGCAACGGCGCGCGTTTTGGTACCAATTTCACTATGTCCATTGAGGCCGCGGAAGGGGTGGAAACCGGTATTTCAGCGGCTGATCGGGCCCGCACCATTCAGGTTGCCGTGGCGCGTGATGCCAAACCCGCCGACGTGGTGCAGCCAGGGCACATTTTCCCGGTACAAGCGGTTCGGGGCGGGGTTCTGGTGCGTGCTGGTCATACCGAGGCCGGGTGCGATTTAACCGCGCTTGCCGGCTTAACGCCTGCTGCCGTTATCTGCGAAATTCTGAAACCCGATGGCACGATGGCGCGCCTGCCCGATTTGCAGGCCTTTGCCACGCAACACAACGTCAAGATCGGCACTATCGAAGATTTGATTCAGTACCGCAGCCAGCATGAGTCCATGATTGAGCGAACCGGTGCGCGCACAATGCAAACCCCCTGGGGCGAGTTCAATGTGGTGGCGTATCGCGACAAGGCGTTTGGTGCGCCGCATCTGGCCTTGTCTCACGGCACAATCGATTCCGGGCAGGAAACGCTCGTTCGTGTGCACGAGCCAACGACCATCGTCGACATGCTGGCCGAAGATGATGCGGGCCATAGCTGGACGATTGCCGACGCGCTGCGCAAGATCAAGGCTGCGCCGTCGGGGATTATGGTGCTGCTGAACTGCCATAGTTCAGCAGAACAGTTTTTCAGGCAAACCGAGTCTTGGGGGGCACCGCCTGCCGAGAAAAAAGTGCGCGATGAAACCCGTTTTGATTTGCTCACTTACGGCATTGGCGCCCAGATATTGCGTGATCACAATGTCGGCAAGGCCAGGCTGTTGGCCCGGCCCAGAAAAATGCCGAGCATGGCCGGGTTTAACCTGACCATTACCGGTTACGATAACGACCCTGTTACCAACCCCTGAAAGGACTTTTCTCATGAATCCATACACTATGACTCCCGATTTGAATGGGGAAGGCCTGCACATCGGCATCGTTCGAGCCCGATTCAATGAAGATATCGGCCTGGCTGAACTGGAAGCGTGCCTCAGTGAGCTTGAAGCGCTGGGCGTTGATGAGCGCGACGTCATGGTGGTCTCTGTGCCCGGCGCGCTTGAGCTTGGCCTTACTTTGGCACAAATGGCTGAAACCTACGAGTTCGATGCCCTGATTGCGCTGGGCGCGGTGATTCGCGGCGAGACGTATCATTTCGAGCTTGTCAGCAACGAGAGCGCGGCGGCAATGACCCGTGTTGCCCTTGAAACCGCCATCCCGGTAATTAACGGGGTGTTGACAACGGATACCGATGAACAGGCAGAGGTTCGTGCAGCCGGCAAAGGCCAGGATTGCGCGCGTGCTGCGGTCGAAATGGCAAATCTGGCAGCGGCGCTGGAGCCTGAGTCGGAAGACGACTTTGACGAAGAAGATGACGAGGAAGAGGACGAAGACCTTGACGACGAGTAAATCTGAAAAAGGCGCGACGGCACCTCGTAACAGCCGCAGTGCGCGGCGCCGCGCGCGTGAGTTTGCCTTGCAGGGCATCTACGCCTGGTTGCTCAGGGGCGACGAGGGCTTGCAAGAGGCCGGCGCGATTGATGCTCACTTGCGCGATGATGAAACCTTTCCTGAGGCCGATGCGATATGGTTTAAAACCCTGCTGCATGGCGTATTGCGGGAGGCAGACAGTTTGCGTAAGGCATTTGCACCGTATCTCGATCGTTCGGTTGAAGAGTTATCGCCTATCGAGCATGGTATCTTGCTGCTGGGCAGTTACGAGCTGGTGCACCACATCGAGGTCCCTTACAAGGTCGCCATTAATGAATCCGTCGAACTGGCCAAGTCTTTCGGTGGGACGGATGGTTTCAAGTTTGTTAATGGGGTGCTCGATAAAGTGGCTGCCGATGTCAGGGCAGTTGAAGTAGGCGCCGCCGCGCGTCGGTAAACATCTCGCAACCCGCACTTTATGGAGCCGTATTGAGGGAGTTTGATCTCATTGCCCGTTACTTCAGCAGGCCGGTTCCCGAAGGGTTTCTGGGCGCAGGAGACGATTGCGCCGTATTGCCGTTGGTACCGGGCAGGCAATGTGTGGTCAGTACAGATTCCCTTATCGAAGGCCGTCATTTTTTATCCGAGGTTGATCCTTTCTCGTTAGGGCACAAATCGCTGGCCGTTAATGTGTCGGACCTTGCTGCCATGGGTGCGACGCCTGCCGGATGTGTGCTGTCACTGGCCTTGCCTCATGTTGATGAGTCATGGCTCAGTGAGTTCTCCGATGGCTTTTATCGGTTGGCGAATGAGTTTGATTGCCCGCTGATTGGGGGAGATACAACCGGTACCAGTCATGGCATCATGATCTGTGTAACCGTGTTCGGCCATATTACGCCGGGCACGGCGCTGTTGCGAAGCGCGGCTCGAAGCGGCGATGACATATGGGTCACCGGCTCACTGGGTGCCGCCCATGTCGCGCTGAAGTTGTTGCAGGGTGATCTGGCCCGTAATGACTCCCTGTTGGAAAAAACACGTCCGATGCTCGAGCAACCCTGGCCGCCGGTGTTGTTTGCCGCCCAATTGCCTGGTTTGGCGCATGCGGCATTAGATATATCCGACGGTTTTCTGCAAGATCTTGGACACATTGTGAAAGCCAGCGAATGCGGTGCCCATATTGTTTTTGACCATTTGCCAATTGACCCGTCCGTTCGTGGGTTGCCCGGCGAAATGGTTGAAGAAGCCGTTTTGTCGGGGGGCGATGTCTATCAGCTGTGTTTTACCGCACCTGTAAAACATCGCAATGCCATCGAAACCCTGGCACGGCAGTTTGACACGCAGGTCACCCGGGTTGGCACGATAACGGATAGCGGCGGTCTTGTGGTGGAAACGCTGGATGGGCGCCGTCTTACCCCCTCTAACACGGGTTATCAGCATTTTTAATGCAAAACACATTATGACTCAGCCGTCTGACAAAGCGCCCTCTGGCGCCGCTGTTAATTTCTCTTGGGTTTATCGTGCGCCGGAGCGCGTGCTGGTGATGGGTTTCGGTAGTGGGTTGTTGCGACCCGCGCCGGGGACCTGGGGCACTTTGCTGGCATGGTTGATATGGCTGGCCGCAATTTCGCGGTTAAACGATACGGGCGTTGCTCTGGTGCTGTTGGTGGGTTTTGGCTATGGCTGCTGGGCCTGTCAGCGAGTGGGCAAGGAATTGGGCCGTCCCGACGATAGCCGAATGGTGTGGGATGAAATGGTCGCGTTCTGGCTTGTCTTATGGCTCACCCCGCCGGGCTTTTTTGCGCAACTGGCCGCATTTCTGCTGTTTCGTCTTTTCGATATCGTGAAGCCCCCGCCGATTGGCTGGTTTGATGCCCGTCTGAAGAACGGCTTTGGTGTGATGTGGGACGACATTGTGGCGGCCCTGTATTCGCTTTTGGTTTTGGCCGTGCTATTTCAGATTGGCGTTATTTAGTTAACATCATTGGCGGGGAGTCCCTGAATGGATATGAATCAGCAGTTTGATAAAGTGGTGGAGTCCTTGGGAGAGCAATGCCTGGCTCATGGGTGGATGCTGGTTTGTGCTGAGTCATGCACGGGTGGGCTGTTGAGCTCCCGGCTTACGGATATGCCGGGTTCCAGCGCGTGGTTCGAGCGCGGCTACGTGACCTACAGCAACGCGGCCAAGGTGGAACTGCTTCAGGTCAGTGTCGATACCCTGGAGCGTTTTGGTGCAGTGAGTGAAGAAACCGCAATGGAGATGGCTGCCGGTGCGCTGGCCAATGCCCAGGACGCCCATTTTGCCGTTTCAACAACCGGGATAGCGGGGCCGGGCGGTGCGACCTCGGGTAAGCCCGTTGGCATGGTTTGTTTTGGTTTTGCGCATCGGGCCGGTGAAGGTATTTCCACTCGGGCCCTAACGCACATATTCGACGGCAACCGGGCACAGATTCGTTCGAAAGCCGTTGAGTTCGCCTTGCAAAAATTGCACGGTTTCATTTCACAGCGTTGATGGCGTTGCGGGTTTGAAGTGCTGCTTGCGCGGCCGCCTCACGCCAATTGTCGCCACTGCTTGCATACAGAATGGCACGGGATGAATTGATCATCATGCCGGTGCCTGCCGAATTGCGCCCCGCCTGAACGGTTTGCTCAATGTCGCCACCCTGGGCGCCGATGCCGGGAATGAGCAACGGCATGTCGCCGACTCTTTGCCGCACTTTGGCGATTTCTTCAGGGAACGTTGCACCCACCACCAAGGCGCATTGCCCGTTTTTGTTCCATTTGTCTGCGACCAGGCCGGCTACGTGCATATAAATGGGTGTGTGTTGTTCGGTCTGGATGAATTGCAGGTCGGAGCCGCCAGGGTTGGAGGTGCGACACAGAACAATGACCCCTTTTTCGTCCCACTCCAGGTAGGGCTTGACTGAGTCGAAACCCATATAGGGGCTAACGGTAACAGCGTCGGCCCGGTAGCGCTCATAGGCTTCAAGCGCATAATGTTCCGCAGTCGAGCCGATATCCCCCCGTTTTGCATCCAGCACAATCGGCAGTTGAGGATAACGCTCGTGAATGTACTGGCATAGTGCTTCCAACTGGGCTTCGGCACGCTGGGATGCAAAGTATGCAATTTGGGGTTTTACACCGCAAATATGCGCCGCGGTGCTATCAACAATTGCCTTGCAGAATTCATAGATTGCATCGGGCCTGCCTTGCAGCTCAGCGGGGAAGCGGCGCGGGTCGGGGTCAAGCCCGACCATCAGTTGGGACTCGGCATGTTGCCAGGCAGAACTAAGCTTCTCGAGAAATTTCATTGTGACGCGTTGTTGAAGTTACAGGAAATGGCTGATGCCAACGGCAGACCACACCGTAACAGCCAGAATAATGGAAAGCATCACGGCAGCGCTTCCCAGGTCTTTCGCGCGGCCAATGAGTGTATGGTGGTCCAGCGTTACTGCATCGGCCAAGGCTTCAATCGCTGAGTTAATCAGTTCGATAATCAAAACAAAAAACAGGGCGCCGATGAGCAGTGCTTTTTCGGCGATGTTGTTCCCAAGCCAAAGCGCGACCGGGATCAACACGACAAGCAGGAAAAGCTCCTGCCTGAAGGCGGCTTCGTGCTCGAAGGCGGCTTTGAAACCACGTGCGGAATAACGCAACGCGTTGGAAAGCCGTCGCATGCCCCGTTGGCTTTTGAAAGGGGATTTCGGAATCATGTGAGTAAAAATAAAGTGCGTGGGTGGCATTGTAAACGCGACAGGCATAAAAAAGCCCTCTTCAATGAATGAAGAGGGCTTTGCCCAAAGGACGCCTGAGAACAAGCGCGCCCTGAGTCGACAGGCAGGTAGAGGGTAATTAGAAACCGCCCATGCCACCCATGCCGCCCATACCACCCATGTCTGGCATGGCAGGTGCAGGCTTGTCTTCGGCGATTTCGGCAATGGCTGCTTCTGTTGTGAGCAACAGCGAGGCAACCGATGCCGCGTTTTGCAGCGCAGTGCGTGTCACTTTGGTTGGGTCAAGTACGCCTTGCTCAACCAGGTCACCGTACTCGCCTGTAGAAGCGTTGTAGCCGTAGTTACCTGTGCCTTTGGCCACTTCGTTGACAACAACGCTTGGCTCGTCACCGGAGTTGGACACGATGGTGCGCAAAGGTGCTTCGATGGCACGCAGAATCAGCTTGATGCCGGCTTCCTGGTCGATGTTCTCGCCCTTGACCTTGGCAACAGCTTCTTTTACGCGAATCAGCGCAACGCCACCGCCAGGCACAATGCCTTCTTCAACTGCAGCACGAGTCGCGTGCAACGCGTCTTCAACGCGTGCTTTCTTCTCTTTCATTTCTACTTCGGTTGCTGCGCCGACACGGATAACGGCAACACCGCCAGCCAGTTTGGCAACACGTTCCTGCAGTTTTTCACGATCGTAATCGGAAGTTGCTTCTTCGATTTGAACGCGAATTTGCTTGACGCGGGCTTCGATAGATTTGGAGTCGCCTGCACCGTCGATAACCGTGGTGTTTTCTTTACCCACTTCAACGCGCTTGGCTTGACCCAGGTCTTCCAGCGTGGCGTTTTCCAGCGAACCACCGGTTTCTTCCGAAATAACGGTACCGCCGGTAAGAACAGCGATGTCTTCAAGCATGGCTTTACGACGATCACCAAAACCAGGTGCTTTAACAGCAGTGGTTTTCAGGATGCCGCGCATGTTGTTGACAACCAGCGTTGCCAAAGCTTCGCCTTCGATGTCTTCAGCAATAATCAGCAGAGGACGGCTGGACTTGGCGACCTGCTCCAGTGTGGGCAGGAGGTCACGGATGTTGCTGATTTTCTTGTCGTAGATCAGAACATACGGATCTTCCAGAATCGCAGTTTGCTTTTCAGGTGTGTTGATGAAGTACGGTGACAGGTAGCCACGGTCGAACTGCATACCTTCAACGATGTCGAGTTCGTTGTCGAGTGATTTGCCGTCTTCAACAGTGATCACGCCTTCTTTGCCGACCTTGTCCATTGCGTCAGCAATGATTTTGCCGATAGAGGCATCGCTGTTGGCCGAAATTGAGCCAACCTGGGCGATTTCCTTGCTGGTGGTGCAAGGACGTGACAATTTGGCCAGTTCCGCAACAGCGGCAATAACGGCCTTGTCGATACCGCGTTTCAGATCCATTGGGTTGATGCCGGCGGTAACGTATTTAATGCCTTCTTCAACAATCGACTGGGCCAGAACGGTTGCTGTCGTTGTACCGTCACCAGCGGTGTCGGAGGTTTTGGAAGCAACTTCCTTAACCAATTGGGCACCGATGTTTTCAAACTTGTCTTTGAGTTCGATTTCCTTGGCGACCGAGACACCATCTTTTGTTACGGTTGGGGCACCGAAAGAGCGCTCCAGAACCACATTGCGGCCTTTGGGGCCCAGGGTGGTTTTAACTGCGTTGGCCAGAACGTTTACGCCACGAACAATACGTGAGCGGGCGTCGTCGCCGAAATAAACTTGTTTAGCTGCCATGGTTTTTAATTCCTTGCTGTAGTCTGTTGTTTGGATTACTGAATCACGGCGAGGATTTCATCCTCACGGATTACGAGCAGTTCGTCGCCATCAACTTTGACGCTTTGGCCGGCGTATTTGCCGAACAGAACTTTGTCGCCTGCCTTGAGGTCAACGGCAATCAGTTTGCCGTCGTCAGTTTTTTTGCCGGGACCCACAGCGATAACTTCGCCTTGATCGGGCTTTTCAGCCGCGCTCTCAGGAATAACGATACCCGAAGCGGTTTTACGCTCGTTTTCCAAACGTTTGACGATCACACGATCGTGCAAAGGACGCAGTGCCATGAAGAAACTCCTGTTTCAAGAAATATTGGAAAATTTCAATTCCGGGGATGGCTGTTAGCACTCATCCCCATCGAGTGCTAATTATAAGGATGAAGTGGCAGACTTCAAGGGGTGGGGTGGAGATTGTTACATTTTCGACAGGTATGGATGACCATTGCTGTCGATGGCAGTGACTAGTCACGGCGGTTTGCGGATCGGCGTCCGGGAAACTACCATATGCAAATGAAAAGAAAGCACAGTCCCGATAACCGTCGCGGCTGAAAAGAATCACTTTATTTCGAGGCCGTCCGGGCAAGTTCATGCAATCCACATCAAGCAAGCGCGAACCGTCACTGTTTTTCGTGATCAACGGTGGTTCGGGACGCCAGAATGCAGTTGCTGCGCGCCAGGCGATTGACGCCGCAATGGCTGCAGCAGGGCGCAAGCATCGTATCTTCGTCATTGAAAACGCCGACAGCATGAAAGCGATTGTGCAGCAGGCCATCGAGGCCGCCGGGCAAGAAAATGGTGCCGTGGTGGCCGTGGGCGGAGACGGAACCATTAATTTCGTTGCCTCAGCCGTGCTTGAAAGTCGCTGTTTGTTTGGCGCGATACCGCAAGGGACGTTTAATTATTTTGGTCGTACCCACCGTATTCCTGAAGAAATCACGGCGGCTCTGGACGATTTGTTGAGTGGGGAACCCGTGCCAGTGCAGGTGGGTCTGGTCAACGACCGGCTATTCCTGGTCAATGCCAGTGTTGGTTTGTACCCCGAGTTGCTGGAGGATCGAGAAGCGTTTAAACAGCGGTATGGTCGCAGCCGCCTTGTTGCGCTTTGGTCGGCCATCGTCACAGCGTTTCGTCATCACCGGTATCTGGACATGGTATTGGAGCAAGGCGGGAAACGGGTACAGTTTCGGGCGACAACCCTTTTTATTGGCAATAACCGGCTTCAACTGGAGCAGGTTGGCATGCCGCAGGCGGAGTCAACGAAGCAGGGGCACCTCGCGGCCATCGCGGTCAAGCCGGTGGGTACCCTGGCCATGTTGTGGTTGGCGGCGCGCGGCGCGCTGGGCAGGCTGGCCGATGCCGATAATGTCATGGGTTTTAGTTTTCGCAGTCTTGCCGTCGCCCCGTTGGGTCTGTGGCGGGGTCGGAAAAGCGGGCTGAAGCGTCGCATTAAAGTAGCCATCGATGGCGAAATAGCCTGGCTGTCTGCGCCGCTGGCGTTTCGCGTGGCCCCGGAACCTCTGTTGTTAATCAAACGTCGTCAACAGACAGAACCGGACGCCTCATGACGGTTGTGCTGCATATTTCAGACACGCATTTTGGCACCGAGCGACCTTTGGTAGTGCAGGCGCTTGAACGACTGGCGCGCGCTCATGCGCCCTCAATGGTGATTTTGTCCGGCGATATTACGCAGCGCGCACTCAAGGAAGAGTTCGCAGCAGCAGGCAGTTTCATGGATCGGTTGTCTATTCCTTCACGGTTGGTTATTGCCGGGAATCATGATATTCCGCTGTTCGACGTGGTCACCCGCATTTTCCAGCCTTATTCGCGCTACGGACGTGTTTTTGGTTCAAATCTCGAGCCTGTTCATGACGCACCCGACTTGCTGGTTATCGGTGTGCGAACGACGCGCCGCTATCGGCATATTGAGGGCGAGGTGTCAGCCCGGCAGGTCGAGCGTGTAGCCAAGCGTTTGAGGCAGGCCGACAAAAGGCAATTACGCATTGTTGTCACGCACCAGCCGGTCTTTGTCACTCATGCTGAAGATGAGGAGCACCTGTTGCGCGGTCACCAGAAGGCCGTCGCTGAGTGGGCGCAGGCCGGGGTCGACCTGATACTGGGTGGACACATTCACCGTCCGTTTATTTCCGGGTTGCACGACCGCTTTACCAGCCTGCAGCGCCCGGCTTGGGTTGTGCAGGCAGGTACTGCCGTATCAACCCGCATTCGGCACGACTCAAATAACTCGGTCTATTTGATCCGGCATGGATTGGAGGGTGAAGCTCGTCATTGCGAGGTTGAACGTTGGGACTACGACGAAGATTCCAGTGAGTTCGCGATGATACAAAGCCAGGCTTTGCAAATCGCATAATCTCAACGCCCGCCGTTTGGCATTGACGTTTACGCTCTTTATTATTCTTCCAGGCTTTTCAGGCGATGTCTCCAGCGTCGTTTGGCATAACGGCGCATGCTGGGGATGTCGTCGGTTTCATCCATAATCGGCTTGCCCAGAATCGTTTCGATCACGTCTTCCAGTGTTACCAGCCCTTGCCAACTGCCATACTCGTCGTAAACCAGAAACATATGCTGTCGTTCCTGGATAAATTGGCTCATTGCGTTCTCGACGCTCATTTTCTCGTTAACCACGGTTACCGGCTTCATCAACGTTGAAATATTGGCGTCGGGGTCGGCATCGATGACGTCGTAACGAAATAAAAGGCCAAGCGGGTTCTCGTCTTTGTCGATAACGGGATAACGCGAAAACTGGCTTTCCTGCACGTGGCGGGTGAACTGGCCAATCGTCATATCGGGCGATATGTATTCACAAACGGTGCGCGGCGTCATGACTTCATGGACTCGCATGTCGTGCAAATCGAGGATATTGGCAATGACGCGCTGCTCGTCTTCATCGAGCTTGTTCATTTCACGCCCCAGTATCGACAGCGCTTTAATTTCCTGACGCACGTCATGTTCGGGCGCGGGGCCGCCGAACAAGTCCATGATGCGGTCAGACAGCCAGATGAATGGTTTCAAGACAAAAATCATCTTGTTCAGCGTGCCGGGCAGGTAAGGCGCAATTGCAGGCCAGTACCGTGCTCCCATCGATTTGGGCAGGATTTCAGACAAAATCAGGATCAGAACGGTCATGATGGCCGAAGCAATACCCAGATAGCCATTGCCAAATACCACCGTCACCTGCGCACCTACACCCGTTGCCCCCACGGTATGAGCGATGGTGTTCAGCGTAAGAATGGCCGCCAGGGGCTGGTCGATCCTGTCTTTCAGGATCCTGAGTTTTTCATGTAGCGCGGGCTGGTTAAGCTTGAGTTGGGCGATGTAGCTTGGCGTGATGGAGAGAAGTGCGGCTTCAAGTATTGAGCAAATAAATGAAATGCCAATGGACAATACAGCAAATGCTATAAGAAGACTCATGTCGAGCGTGGGGCCTGAAAAATTAAGTGGTCTAATGTTAAGGTTTTTGCCAGCGCAAGCGCAAACAGCCGGCACGCGCACAAAATAATGAAATGGCGTCAATTATGACTTTTTCAAATCAATCGCTTGTTCGACGCTTGAAATTACAGCAGTTGGCCGTCTTCGAGCGTGTGCTCAACTGCGGTTCGCTGTTGGCGGCGTCTCGTGAACTGCACATGACGCAACCGGCCATTACAAAAATTATTCAAGAGCTTGAAGAGCACTTTGGACAAACATTGCTGGTGCGCTCCAGGCGGGGTGTGCAACCGACCGATTTTGGCCTGATGCTACGCAATCATTGTCGCACGCTTATGGCCGATCTGCGTTATCTGGCCGACGATCTGAATTCGTGGAGTGCGGGGGTTTCCGGGCAGGTGGTGGTGGGTACGCTATTGGCGGCGTCGGCTCAATTGCTGCCCGGCGCAGTGCGTCGCCTGCGCGAAATGGCACCCAATGTCGTGGTTCAGGTCAGGGTTGGCGTCAACGACAAAATGTTCCCGGAACTGGCTCGGGGCGAGCTTGACGTCGTGGTCGGCCTCATTCCCCTGCATGAAAAAAGCGCTGAATATGAGCATGTGCCGCTGTATGCCGAAACACTTTGCGCCGTGGTGGGGCGCCAGCACCCTTTGGCAGCGAGCCAAACAATTTCAATCGCTCAGCTTGAGTCCTGGGATTGGATCCTGCCGACTTCCGAGTCCGAGGCCTCGCACTCGGTTGCCCGTTTTTTCGAAACATTGAAAATGCGCAAACCAACGCGTATTGTCGAGTCGGTTTCAATCATGACGAACCTGGGCCTGCTGGTCGACTCGGACATGATTGCGATCATGCCATATCGGGTCGCCAGTAAGTTTGTGCATCTGGGTTTATTAAGCGTTCTACCCGTTTTGCAGGATATCCCCTTTGGCTATGTTGGTTATACCTTGGCTAAGGGTCGCACCGTATCGCCTGCGACGCAACGTTTGCTTCTAAGCTTGCACGACGTGGCCTCGCAACTGTCTGCCTGAATCCCGCCATGCTTTTGTTAGGGGCTGATTGGCGCCTGTGATATTCCTTTTGTTTATATCTAAACGGAAAGAATTTATTATTCAGGATCGGTTACGTTCGATACAGTATGAGAATAAAGTAGAGACGGCTGGCTGGGGGCGAACAGGCCACCAGCCGTAACGCGTCCAACAGGAGATACACATGAGCAGCAAAGAGTCAGCGGTAATTGGCGGAAAAGCCAAGCCCAGGGGGCGTTTCCCTCACTACCGCCGGGCAGGTGATTTCATTTTCGTATCAGGCACAAGTTCTCGTCGCCCCGACAACACGTTCGAGGGGGTCGAGGTTGACCCCATGGGGGTGACCAACCTGGATATTCGTGCCCAGGCTCGCGCAGTTATTCAGAATATTGCCGATATTCTTCAACATGCCGGCGCCGCCCTCGACGACCTGGTCGAGGTTCAGGTATTCCTTGTGAATATGAACGATTTCGGGGGGTTTAACGAGGTATGGGCCGAGTTTTTCGACCATGATGGCCCCACACGCACCACGGTGGCCGTGCATCAATTGCCCCATCCTCACCTGTTGGTTGAAATGCGGGCAACGGCTTACAAGCCATTATCAGCATAGGAGTGCGCGATGAATTTCAAATATGGTTATCCGCTCAATTTTAAAAACTGGCTCGATGAGCATGCGCATTTGCTCAAGCCGCCCGTTGGCAACCAGCAAATCTGGCAGGACAGCGATTTCATGGTCACCGTCGTGGGCGGGCCGAATCAGCGTTCCGATTTTCATGATGACCCGGTCGAGGAGTTTTTCTACCAGTTCAAGGGTAATGCACAGCTTTTAATGTGGGAAAACGGGGAATACGAACAGGTTCATTTGAAAGAGGGCGACATATTCCTGATGTCGCCGCATGTGCTTCATTCACCGCAGCGGCCTGAACCGGGCAGTTTGTGTCTGGTCATTGAGCGCCAGCGTCCGGCCGGCGCGCACGATGCATTTCAATGGAGCTGTGCACGATGCGGCCATGTGCTGCAACGCTACGAGCTGGAACTCAAGAGCATCGTGAAGGATCTTCCCCCCACATACGAGCGCTTCTACAACACCAGTGAGGCGCAGCGTACCTGTGCCAAATGCGGCGAGGTGCACCCTGGCCGCGACTTTGAGTCATGGCACGCAACATTGAACGCCGCTCATCCCCATTTATAAGTTTATTTTAAAATTTTTGGCACGGACACGAACAGCATGATCGATATTCACTCTCATTTTTTCCCGCTTATCGGCAAGGATGTCGCCCATCAGGTTGACCCGCAGAAAGCGGCATGGCTGCAGGTCGACGAAGGCGGCGAGAAAGGCCACATCATGCTGGGGGATCAGCCGTTTCGGCCGGTATATCGTGCGTTGTGGGACCCCGCCCTTCGTGTGCAGGAGTTGGATGAGCAGGGTGTCGATATGCAGTTGGTTTGTTCGACGCCGGTGATGTTCGGCTATACCTGGGATCCTGCCAAAGCTGCCGACTGGGCCGCGCAAATGAATGAACAGGCAGTTGCATTTTGCGCCGGCCATCCCACCCGGTTGAAGGCGCTGTCGCAAGTCCCGTTGCAGGACGTCAAGCTGGCGTGTGCCGAGGCGTCTCGTGCCCAGGCAGCCGGTTGTGTCGGCGTGCAGATTGGTAATCATGTAGGGGAGAAAGACCTCGATCATCCTGATTTGGTCGATTTTCTGATTCACTGCGCCAATGAAAACATTCCCGTCTTTGTGCATCCCTGGGACATGATGGGCGGGGAGGGGCGGATGAAGCAATGGATGCTGCCCTGGCTTGTTTCCATGCCGGCCGAAACGCAATTGGGGATGTTGTCACTTATTTTGTCGGGTGCCATGGAGCGTATTCCCGAGTCGTTAAAGATCTGTTTTGCCCATGGTGGGGGCAGCTTTGCGTATTTGTTGGGCCGCGTTGACAACGCCTGGCGGTATCGCGACATTGTGCGTAAAGATTGTCCGCGTCCGCCGTCCGAATATGCCCGCCGGTTTTACTGCGACGCCACTATTTTCGACCAGGGTTCGCTGCGTTTGCTTGCCGACGTGCATGGCGTTGATCGCCTCATGATGGGGTCGGATTATCCCTATCCGTTGGGTGAGCAGCCTATTGGTTCGTTGGTACAGGCATCGTCGTTTTCTGCAAAAGAAAAACAGCAAATGCTGCACGACAATGCTATAACTTTTTTCAACCTGGCCTGAATCGCCAGTTTCAAGAGACTGGGCTTTCCACGCTAGCCCTTTCAATATCGAGGAGACAGCAATGAAAATGCGAAAAATTGGAACTTTAATCGCGGCTGTGGCGGGTGTGTGCGCTTTCAGTACGCCGGCTTTGGCCAAAGACTTCCGAATGGGCCTTATTACACCACCACCCCATATCTGGACGCAGCAGGCCAATGGTTTTGCCGAAGATCTTAAAGAGGCCAGTGACGGCAAGCATACCGTGTCAGTGTTCCCTGCCGGCCAGTTGGGCAGCGAGGCGCAGATGCTGCAGCAAATGCAAACCGGCGCGCTTGATATGGCGTTTCTCACGATTGCCGAAGCATCCAATCGTGTTGAAGATTTAGGGGCGTTGTATGCACCTTATCTGGTCAGCAATGTTGATGAGGCCGCAGAAATTCTGAAAACGCCCGCTGCAACCGACTTGTTGAAAGAGTTGCCTGCCAAAGCAGGTGTTGTGGGTATTGGCTACGGTATGGCGGGTATGCGTCAAATTCTAACGGCCAAGCCGGTGGAAACCGCCGACGACTTAAATGGCATGAAGCTGCGTATTACACCTTTGGATCCGATTCGCGATTTCTACATTGATCTGGGCGCGGCACCCACGCCCTTGCCTTTGCCGGCGGTATACGATGCATTGGCGAACGGTCAGGTCGATGGTATTGATATGGACCTTGAATTGATTTGGGCCTTGAAATTCTGGGAGAAGGCCGACACGATTCTCGTTTCCAATCATATGATGTTCCCCATGGTTGGGGTGGTATCGGCGCGTGTATGGAAAGACTTGAGCGAAGAAGATCGCCAAATGATCACTGATCTCATGAGCGAACGCCTGGATATGGTCATGGCCCAATACAAAGAGAAAGAGTCGGGGTGGGAAGAGAAGGTGCGTGGTACCGGTAAAACCATAAAAGATGTCGGTCCTGAGTTTTTCCAGGAAGAGATTGAAGAATGGGACGACACCTGGTCCAAACGTACCCCGGAAGCGCTTTCCAACCTGCGTGAAGCGGCTAAGAACATTAAGAAATAAATCTTCGTTTTTTCAAGGTAGTGAAGGTGCCCACTATGCTGCATCGATTCTCAACCCGGCTCGCACAAGTCGAGCTGGGGTTGGCTGGTTTTTTTGCGTTGTTGGTAACGGTCCTTATCATCTACAACGTGATTACCCGAGCCATGGACAACTCTCAGTTCTGGGTTGATGAGGCGGCCATTTTCGCCATGATCTGGATGTTGTTTCTGGGAACGTCAGTACTGCTGAAGCAGCGCAAGGCAGTCGCGGTTACCGCGCTGGTCGATGTTTTCCCCAGAAGGTGGCGGCGCATAGTGGGTGTTTTTGTTGATTTGAGCGTTTTGTTGTTCGGTGTTTTGTTGTTGGTGTTCTGCTGGAAATGGTATGCCCCCCTGGACATGATCCAGGCGGGTTTCGATAAGGACGCATTCAGCGCGGAAACGTTTAACTTCATGTATCAGGAAAAGGCGGTAACGCTACCCATGTATAAGTTCTGGGCGTGGCTGATTGTGCCGTATTTTGCATTGTCACTTTGTTTTCATACGCTGGTGAATTTAATCAACGACCCACGCGGCCATTACATGGATGAATCCGAGGGGCAGGCATTATGACGTTTTTTGTGTTTGCCTTGTTGTTGCTGCTTCAGGTTCCCATCGGCATTTGCCTTTGTCTGACGGCTGTTTTTTATATCTGGACATCTGGCAATACGGTTCTGTTCGAGTCTTACTCACAACAATTGTTCGGCTCAGTTGAGTCTTACGGCTTATTGGCCATTCCCTTGTTTATTCTGGCCGGGGAGTTAATGAACGAGGGTGGGCTGACCCGCCGTCTCATCAACTTTGCCCGGGTGTTCTTTGGCGGCTTCCGCGGCGGCCTGGCATACATTAATTTGCTGGCCAACATGATGATGGCGTCAATTATGGGGTCGGCCAACGCCCAGATTGCCATCATGTCGCGCGCGATGGTGCCGGAAATGGAGCGCGAAGGGTACGACAAGACATTTTCAACGGCCGTCACCGCCGCGGCCGGTTTGATGGGCCCGATTATTCCACCCTCAATGCTGTTTGTTATTTACGGGGTGCTGGCGCAGATATCCATTGGCGATATGTTTATTGGCGGCATTATTCCCGGGCTGCTAATGGGGCTGGCATTTTTCCTGATTGTGGCCGGATTCGGGTTTATTCATGCATACCCGAAAGGGCGCTGGCCCGATAAGAAAGAGGCTTTGCAGTCCATTATCAAAGTGGTGCCCGCGCTGGGGGTTCCCATTATCATTATTGGCGGCATTTTGTCCGGGCTGGCAACACCAACCGAATCGGCAGGGTTGGCTTCACTGGCCGCTTTGCTTGCCGGCAAGTTTTGTTATGGCGACCTGAAACTGGGGGTGATGCCCGACTTGCTCAAGCGCACCGCGTTGAATTCCGCTTTGGTCATTTTTCTTGTCGCTTCGGCAGGTGTTTTCGGTTGGACCATTACCTTCGAAAAGATTCCCCAAATGGTGGCTGAGTGGATTGGCGCCAGTACGTCCAGCCCATTTGTCTTCATGTTGCTGGTGATGGCTCAGTTGCTGGTTGTGGGCATGCTTATCGAAGGTATCGCCGCACTCATTCTTGTGGTGCCCATCTTGCTGCCGATTGCGGTTGACCAGTTTGGCATCAGCCCGGTGCACTTCGGTGTGGTCGTCTGCCTGAATCTGGTGCTGGGGTTATTGACACCACCTGTGGGTACCGGCTTGTTTGTGGCGTCGGCCATGACGGGGATCAGCCCCATGAAAATTGCCAAGGCGCTCACGCCATTCTTGATAAGCGTTGTTCTTTTGCTGGTATGGTTCAGTTATGACCCGTGGCCGGTTATGGCTTTATTGGAATAGGCTTTCAAGTTTTCAGAGGTGGGTTTGCCAGCATTTCTGACACACATGAGGCGTTGCGCTTATTTGCGTAACGCCTTTTTGTTTGCCGTGATTATGTTCCGGCCGGTAGCCATTACAATGCCCGGTAACACGCCAGCACTGGTGTAGATCCATTGAAAAACAGCTCGGATTAGAGGCAAGAATGAAAGTAAATATCCTGGGCGGCGGCCCCGCTGGTTTATATGCCGCTTATCGAATTCGCCGTGACCTGCCCGACGCGCAGGTTCAGGTGTTTGAGCAGAACGATGCACATACCACCTTCGGTTTTGGTGTGGTGTTTTCCGACAAGGCGCTGGAGTTCCTGCGTGCGGGCGATTCGCAAACGCTTGATCTGATTACGGCCGGCCTGGAAAGCTGGAGCGACATTGAAATCAACATCCATGGCGAACGTATTCGAATCGATGGTATTGGCTTCACGGGGGTTGCCCGGCTTACGCTGTTGAATATCCTTCGCGAGCAAGCGCTGTCGGTGGGTGCCAGGCTGGTTAACAGCCATATGGTCAAAGATCTGGCCGAGGTCGACGATGCCGACCTGGTGATTGGGGCCGATGGCGTCAATTCGCTGGTGCGTAGAACTCATGAGTCTGAGTTTGGCACCGAGATTCGCCTGCTCGAGAACCGCTTTGCGTGGTTTGGGGCCACCCGGGCTTTTGATGCGCTCACGCAAACATTCAGGCAGTACGAGGGCGGGTGTTTCAATGCCCATCATTATCGGTATACGCCCGACATGAGCACCTTTCTGGTGGAGGTGGATGCGCAAACGTTCCAGAAAGCGGGTTTGGAAAAGATGTCGGAAGCGCAATCGCGTGAGTATTGCGAGACGGTGTTCGCGGATACGCTGGCGGGCGCGAAACTGATCACGAATAAGTCCTTGTGGCGTCGCTTCCAGGTGGTCAGCAACCGGCACTGGACGGTGGGCCATCGGGTCTTGGTGGGCGATGCGTTAAGAACAGCGCATTTTTCCATTGGTTCCGGTACGCGCCTGGCATTGGAAGACGTGCAGGCGTTGTCGCATGCGCTATGCGAACACCCTGGCAATGTGGCCGATGCGCTGGCAGCCTATGAAACGCAGCGACGCCCCATTGTTGATAAGTTGGCGGGCGCAGCAACGCGCAGTGCCACGTGGTACGACAATTTCCCCACCCATATGCAACTGCCGGCGTGGGAGTTTGCGATGAACTACATCAGCCGTTCGGGGCGCATCGATCACGAGCGGTTGCGGGCGATGTCGCCGAAGTTTGTTGCTGGGTATGAGGCGTGGAAGGCCGGGCAGTAAAGGCGTAATGCTCAGCCTGAAGTTGAACTCAGCCTGAAATATCGATAGTACGTGGACAGTATTATTAGATTGGCTGGGTCAGGACGCTTAATGATTCTTCGACAAGTTGTGTTTGTTTTTCAGCACTTTCGCCGGCTTGTTCTCGTCGACCGATTTCGATGGAGTTTTCCACGACCAGACGGCAACGTTGGTACCGTCTTTTCATAAAATGAGTGAATGCGGAGTCAACGGAGTCTTTTGAGTTGGCGATTTCCTGCGCTAACACGATGGCGTCCTCTACGGCCATGCCTGCACCTGAAGCAAGTTGCGGTGTGGTTGGGTGAGCGGCATCCCCAATAAGTATTGTTCGGCCCGAATGCCATGGTTCTGGCAGAAAGAAGGCTTCTAGTGGTCTCATAATAATGCGCGATTGCTCATTTAAATTCGTCCTGATGTCGGCAAGTTCCGCACCGTAACCAGATAGCAGGCTTGAGAGTCGATCTGCCAGTTCTTTATTTGGAATGAAGTCGTGTCGTGGGCCTGTTTCAAGCAGGAACATATACATTTCATCTTTTGAAACAGGACTCAGTCCCACTTTGTATCTACCACCCAGAAAAAACGTACGTCGGTCGATGGAGGGCGGACGAGGGGCGGCAAGCCTCCAGCAAGATTGGCCGGTGTATTCGGGTTTGGGGGCGTTTGGGAAAATGAGTGAGCGTACTTTAGAGAAGATGCCATCCGCGCCGATGACGATGTCATAATTACGTTCCACGCCGTTCGAAAGTCGTGCTCGTACGTGTGACAAAGCGTTTTCCAATTCATCAACGGTGATACCGAGATCGACTTTAATGCGCGCTGTTTTTATGCGTTCGGCCAGAATGTTGTGTAGTAACGGTCTCATAATTCCCCCGCAGCCAGGGACGTCTGGATCATCGGTTGGCGGGGTTGGGACAATCGAAACAGGTTCGCCTGAAGCATTGCGTATCTGGATGCCATTGCCAGTGTAAGCATGGGCTTTGACTTCCTCCAATATCCCGATTGCCTTGAATGCGCGCAGGGTCGGGCCGGTAATGGTAATACCGGCCCCGTATACTTTCCAGTGGGGGTCGATATCGATTAAATGCGTTTCGATGCCTGATTTATTTAGCTCCAGGGCGGCTGACATACCGCCTATTCCTCCGCCCACAATTAATGCCGTTCTAGTTTTGTTCATGGTGATGCGTTTCCTTAATGCGCGTTAAGTCAAGTAAGTCGAGTGGCGCCGTAGACGGCCATCGCTTGCTCGACGGTTGCTACTTTGCGATTCGTATGTTGAACAAGGTCGCAGATATTGCGTACGAGGTCTGCATTGCTGTCGGCGCGAGTCCCGTCAGGTTTTAAGAGATTATTTTCAAACCCCACTCGAACATGGCCGCCAAGGGCGACGCTGGCGGTCATGCAGAGCGTTTCCTGATGTCCAAATGCGCAGACTGACCAAGGCCAGTTTTCAGGCCAGTTGGCGAGAAAAGGCAGCAATTGTCTGGGGTTCGATTGCTGATGTTCATGGTAGCGACCCAGAACAAACAAGGTGTTGGGTTTGTCGCATGCCAGGTCGCCATTTCGAGTCAGACCGACGAGCCGTTCGGCTTCTTGGGCGCTGTAGACAATGAACTGCAGCCCAATTTCATGAGCGCGGGAAAACTCGCATAGCTCGTTCAAATTGGCTATATCGCTGTCCTTTGGCGCCAACTCTTTCAACGCGATAGAGGCCGCGGCTGGCTTCAGGTCTTTGATTAAGTTGGACTGTTGGAGGGCGTCATAACGGCCCACTGATTCGGTTGTCACCTGGACTAAAAGGGTGTTTTTTGTTTGAGCTTTGATGGCTTTAATTGCAGCACGGTATCTGTTGATATCAAGGCTGTGTTCCAGCTGATCGCCGCGGACATGCAGATGCAGTACGCTCGCTCCGGCGTTTACACATGCGACTGCTTCACCAGCCATCTCGTCGGGTGTTAAAGGAATGGCCGGGTGGTCGTCGTAAGTTTTTTTTGCGCCGTTTGGTGCAACACAAACCACGACAGCTGAATTCTCTTGATTGAAAGCGCAGTTCATTAATTACGTACTCCCGTTTTGCGTTATTAGGTCGGGATCCATAACCTCGAGTCAACGTTAATCAATCGTGACCGCGTGTTGGGTCAACAAATAGTTCTCGCATAGACAAATTCATGTCGTGGGCGAATATTCATCGGCTTGATTTTGAAGGCGTGTTTCTGTTTTGCAGGCTTTTTCTGTTTCTTCTGAGTGCACAACGAGTCAATACTTTGTTCGTTTTCAGAACAGCATCTTTGTCAGTTGATCTCTAAGATTCGGGTTAATGACGCATCAATTATTAACGCAAGGTCATTTCCTGGCCTTAGAAGAGGAGACGAAGCGTGAGCAAAGGCGCGGGTGAAAATGAAAGCATTTCGGGTCGACCCAAAACGCTGGATGAGGCGAAGGCGTGGATGCTCGGGCGATTGGCAAAGCGGATCCATCCGATGAATTCACTGCCCGTAGACGAAGGTGAGGTCTGGATAAATGCTGTGCCTGGTTTGGATGGCGAGTCTTGGGGCGGGTATTGGGAGCAGATAGGTTTATCGATTCGGGAGCAGGCCGAACAGGCGTCCAGGTTGAATGACGAAGCATTAGCTTGCCGGCTTTATCAGAAGGCCAGCGGGGCATTCTTCATGGGTCGGTTTCCTTGTCCCAATCATCCAGCCAAGCAACGTTGCGCGCAACATGAACGAGAGACCTACGTATTGGCGGGCCAAGCTGGAAAACATCCTATAGAACGTATTGTGTTGCCCTTTAACGGGAAAGCTGGCGAGGGCAAAGAGGTCGTTGCATTGCTGCGACGCCCTGAAGGAATTCGAACGCCTCCTGTTGTCCTGATGTGGGGCGGTGTGGATGCTTATAAAGAGCAAATGACTGCGGCGTCAGATGCGTTCCTGGAGAACGGTGTGGCAACGCTGGCGATGGACAACGCGGGTACGGGCGAGTCGCCTGTGAAAGGCGTGCCTGATGCTGAACGCCAGTTTTTAACTGTGATCGACTGGATTACTCAGCAAGCCGACTTCAAAGGTAGTCGCGTGGGGTGTTTGGGGCGTTCTTTTGGCGGGTATTGGGCAACGAAACTCGCTCACCTTATTCCTGATCGCCTCGCGGGCGTTGTTAATTGGGGCGGTGGCGTTCACTATATGTTTCAGCCTGAATGGGTTGAAGCATCCAGATATCCCGATAGTTATTTAATGGAGCTTGTAGAGACCCGTTCCATGATGCTGGGCGCCGGCAACGACCGTGAGTATGTTGAATACTTCAAACGGTTGTCGCTGTTGGATCAAGGCTTGCTGGATGGCCATTGTGCACCGATGTTACTGGTAAACGGCAAAGACGATAAGCAGTGTCCGGTTTCGGATATTGCGTTGTTGCTGGAACATGGTGACCCTAAAACTGTTCGAATGTTTCCCGGTGGTCACATGGGTATTACGCCGCAAACGCTGCCGATCATTGTTGAGTGGTTGTCGCGGCAAGTTAGCGGGCGTGGGGTGAAATGATGGTGAAAAATTGGGTGCATTCTTTTCCTTCTCCCGATTGTTATTGGATGAGCAAAATCCTGTATGACATCCATCATCAGCCCAGCCATCTTGAGGCGTATCGAGATAATCCCGATGAATACATGGCTTCTTTCCCCCTGCGTAGTGAGTTGAAGAATGCGATTCGGGATAACGATATTGGCGCGATGTACTTGCAAGGCGTGAATCCTTTGCTATTAAGGGCGCATTGCCTGGGTTTACGGATTCCCGAGAGTGAGTTTTTGAGTTCGCTTCGCAAGCTGGATGTCGCTAACGAGGAGAGCAATCATGGCTAATTTAGTGGGTGTTTATGCGGCCAGCCACACGCCGGTCATGTTGAATTTCCCCGACGCCATTGAGGAAGGTGATCGCGTTGAGGTGTTTGATGCTTTCACCAGGTTGGGGCAAAAAATAAAAAGTGCGGATCCCGACGTTGTCGTGATTTTGTCGGATGACCACATGCATAACTTCTTTCTGAATAATATGCCGGCGTTTTGTATTGGAGCGACAAACGGCTACAAAACACCGGTGGAGCATTGGCTCAAGGCAGAAAAACGCGTACTGGAAGGCGATCCGGATCTCGGTGCTTATTTGGTTAATGAGTCGATGAAGGCGGGCTTTGATCCCTCTTTTTCCATGGACTTAACACTTGACCACGGTGTACTGACTCCCCTGGAGCTGGCTGGTATCGCTGACAGTGTTTGTATTGTTCCAGTGTTGGTCAATTGTGTTCAGCCTCCGCTTCCTTCTTTGCAAAGGACGCTGGATTTTGGTTATGCACTGGGTGATGCTATTCGGCGTTATCCGAACGCAGAACGTATTGCTGTCCTGGCAACAGGCGGGCTCAGTCATGACCTGTCTACACCAAGAATGGGCATGGTTAACGCAGAGTTTGATCAGCGATTTTTGTCTTTGTTGGCGAAGGCCGACGACGCCGAATTGGTTCGATACGCAACGGATCATGTAGACGAGGCAGGTAATGGGACGGAAGAGATCCGGACTTGGTTGATGGCATACGGCATTGCAGCGTCGCGTCGGTTTCAGTGCAATTACTACAAACCGCTTACTAATTGGTATACGGGGATTGGGCTGGGTGAGTGGGTAGAGGCGGAGACAGTATGAGTACATGCGCGTACAGGGTAGACGGTAACAGTTCAGCTCCCACCGTTGTGCTGCTTCACTCTATTGCAACACACAGTGAAATGTGGGCCCCTCAGGTGGCGATATGGTCTTCAGTTTACCGGGTTGTTCGGATCGATCTGCCGGGGCATGGCGATAGCCCTGAGCCCGTCGGTGAAATGTCAATGGAGCGCTACGCCGATGCCGTTAATGAGGTTCTTCATGAGTTGGCGGTGTCGGAGGTTTCGTTGGTAGGGCTCTCGTTGGGTGGAATGATTGCCCAGGCATTTGCGTTGAAGTATCCGGATAAGGTTAGGTCGTTGGTTTTGGCTCATAGTGGAGCAAAAACGGACCCAGCTGTTGCACGGGTATGGGATGCACGTGTCGAACAAACCAGAGAGGCAGGATTTGATTCTCAAATCCTGCCGACTTTGGAGAGATGGTTCACCCGTGATTTCTATGTTGGATCACCGTTAACCATTGCATGGTTGGAGGGCATTGTTCGAAGAACTTCAACCGAGGGATATGTTAGTGCCGTTCGCGCGATACAAGCGCTGAATCATCTGGAAATGCTGTCATGTCTCTCTCAGCCTGTGTTGGTTATTGCCGGGGAAGAGGATTCGGCTATTCCCCCGGCAAAAGCGGCATTAATTGCGAAGCATCTCGTTAATGCCAACTTATGCACACTGAAGAAGGCAGCGCATATGGGAAATATTGAACAGCCCGTGGCCTTCACCGAGGCAGTGGGCGCTTTCCTGAAAAAGGTGTATGCGCCTGTTGACTGTGACTACGCATAAAGAAGATCTGTTAAAGGCGCCACAGAAAGCAGTCTGAGTTGATGTTGTAAAAAGCGGCATGAGGTTGTTTTTAGTTCGCATTTGAACTTTATTTACATAATAAATCAGGAGACATGAAACATGAAAAGCTTATTGAGGCTGGTTGCCATCCTTACTGTTGCATTAACGACCAGTGTGGCTAACGCGCAAACTAAAGTAGCCATTGGTTATCCACCTGCAGCAGACTGGCTGCCTGCAATGGTTGCCAAAGAGAAAGGCTATTTCGATAGCAGGGGGTTAGACGTTGAGTTGAACAAGATTGCGATCGTATCCAATATTCCGGCGGCGCTGATGTCGGGTAGTTTGAATATCGGAGCAACGACGCCTACGGCATTAATCGACACGTCTGCTGCCGGTTTGGATCTGGTCGCTATAGTAGGAGCCACGCGGTTTGTTAAGGATCCGGCGATTTTCAGTTTGGTGGCGCGAGAAGGCTCGGGCATTAAAAGTGGAAAGGACCTGGAGGGAAAGCGAATAGGGGTGCCAGGTATTCGCAGCGTGGCAGATGTGCTTCTGCGAAAGTGGATGATGAACGAAGGCGTTGATGTTTCCAAAGTGAATATTGTAGAAGCCCCATTCCCCCAAATGCGCGATCTGCTCAAATCTGGAACGATCGACGCAGTTCCGGTTCTGGAGCCGTTTAGATCTCGTATTCTGGCAGACAACACGGGTTATCGCGTGACGGATTACATTGCCGATGTTGATCCTGACATTCTGGGGGTTATGTGGTCGGGTAGTCGTAAGTGGCTTGATGCGAACCCTGAAGTTGCACCGGCATTTCGCGAGGCGATCGCCGAAGCCGTGCAGTTTATTCAGAACAATCCGGATCAGGCAAGGGAGATAGAAAAGAAGTATTTGGGTTACACGACCACAATTAAAGTGCCTTATTCCCTGACGATCGAGCAAAGTGAACTTGATGAATATGCCGAAATGTTTAAGGAGGTTGGCTTTATTTCTTCAACGGTAGATACTTCAAAACTCATTTATTAATCATTACATAGGACGCTCCAGGGGGGTATGGCAAGCATGGTCCGCTTAACAGGCAATCTCCTGCGCAGCCCCCCTTACTCGAACTGACATGAAGGTTGTGGAACCCAATATGACATTGCAGCCAAGCTCCGCGTCTAGTAATGATGCTCAGCCCGCTTTAAGCATGGAAAATATTTCCATGGTGTTCGGAGAAGGGGATGCGGCGAAAACGATTATTAATGAAATTAGCTTCTCTGTTTCGAAGGGCGAGTTTTTGTGCATTGTTGGCGCATCCGGGTGTGGCAAAACCACATTACTTAGAATGTTGTGCGGATTGACTTCGCCAACATTAGGGGAAATTGCATTTATGGGGGAGAAGGTTTGTGGTCCCTCGCGCGATCGGGCAATGGTATTTCAGGATTACGGGCGTGCTTTACTGCCTTGGCGCACCGTCGCTCAAAATATTGCATTAACACTTGAAACATGTGGCATACCCAAACGTGAGCATCGCCAACGCGTGGCGGCGTTGGCCGACACGATGGGGCTGAGTCACGCGTTAGAACAGTACCCGCATCAATTGTCAGGGGGTATGCAGCAGCGCGTGCAAATTGCGCGCTGCCTGGCCCAGGACCCTAAATTATTGCTCATGGATGAGCCCTTTGGGGCTTTGGACGCAATTACCCGCCAAGGTCTTCAAGACGAGGTGTTGCGTCTGGCGAAACAGAACGGTACGACGGTTGTTTTCATTACGCATGACCTCGAAGAGGCTATTTATCTGGGCGACAGAGTCATTGTGTTGGCGGCAAACCCGGGGCGTATCGTCGAAGATATTCCGATCACTATCCCTCATCCCCGGAGTCAGTTAACAACGCGGGAAGATCCGCAGTTTCTGGCCCATCGGCACCATGTTTTCGGATTGCTGGAGGGACACTGATGTTAAGGAATTGGCAAGGTGCTATTTTTCCCGGCATTGTGTTTGTGATTTGGGAACTGGCGGGCCATATGGACGATTTAAAACGAGACTCCTTGTCACAACCCTCAGACATTTTTGTTGCGCTATACAGTGGTTTGCTAGATGGGACAATTTTTCGTGCAACGGCCCAAACATTCGAGGCGGCACTTTTGGGCTTTTTTATTGCCTCGTTAGTTGGTGTTCTAGTAGGAATTGGTCTAGGCTTGGCGCCACGTATAGAACGAATAGTGGGGCCCACCATTGACCTGCTCAGGCCCATTCCCTCGGTTGCCTTAATCCCCTTAACGCTCATGATTTATGGATTTGGTGTTCGGATGGAGGCTGCAGTCGTGGCTTTTGCCTGCATTTGGCCTGTCTTGATCGTTACTATTTCGGCGGTCAGGAGCATTGAGCCGGGTTTGATTGAGGTGGCAAAAGTGCTTGAGATGCAACCTTTTGAGAGAATCAGGAAAATTGTTCTTCCCGCCGCATTCGGGAGAATTGCGGTTGGGTTGCAATTGGCCTTGTCTATTTCTTTGGTTGTTGCCGTCACCGTAGAAATTGTGTTGAATCCACGGGGGTTGGGGCACAGCATGATGAATGCGCAGCAGGCTCTGCGGTTCGATGTGATGTATGCGCAGTTGCTTTGGATCGGTTTGGTTGGCTGGGCGTTAAGCCACTATAGCCAGAAACTAATAAATAAATGGTCTCCTGCTTTTCAAGCGGCAAAACAAGGGGATAGGTCATGAAACCTTCCACAAAACGCCTGTTTGATTATCTTGGCGCGATTGTATTTGCTGCAGCTCTATTACTGGTGTGGCAGCTTCTTTCGGTTTTTGAAGTTATTTCCCCTTTGTTTTTCCCTTCACCGGCGCGTACGCTTGGCGAGTTGTGGAGTCAAATAATTGACGGTCGGGCTTGGGGGCCTGTTTCGGCGACTGTAACCAGAATGTTCTATGGTTGGTTAATGGCGTCGGTGTTAGGCGTGATTTTGGGGGCGTTGATAGCGGGTTCCGGGTTGTGCAAGCGACTGCTTATGCCCACATTGGAGTTTATACGCCCGATGCCGGCGTCCGCCATTATTCCTGTCGCGATTCTTGCATTTGGTTTATCCAACCAGATGTCTACCGCGGTCATTGCATTTGGGTCGGTCTGGCCGGTTTTACTCGCGGCGATTCAGGGTTTTTCCTCGGTCGATAAGCGTTTATATGAAGTGGCAAGTGTGTTAAAGATGAGCGCGTGGGATCGCTTTTATAAAGTTTCCCTTCCAAGTGCGCTGCCCGACATTCTGGCAGGGGCAAGAGTGGGTTTGGCGATAGCGCTTATTTTGGCCGTAGTGACAGAAATGCAGGCATCGTTACCTGGGTTGGGGCAAAGTATTTTGATGGCGCAACGCTCTTTCCGCACACCAGAGTTATATGCCGGTGTTGTCATGTTGGGTTTTGTTGGTTTTTCTGCTTCTGCATTATTGCTGTTTATCGAGCGCAAAATGCTGCGCTGGCGTCGAACGTTATCTTAGTTATGGGAATCCGTTATGAAAATCGACGAAAAGTACCTTGCTTGTAATCCGGTCGTTTTTCAACAGGAAATGGAAAAGATGTTCGCGGTTGGGCTTGAAGTTCGCTCGCCGGATCAACAACCCTTTGCCGCTAAAGTGTCAGCGTATCGAGGTCGCAATCTGCGTTTTGCCGCATTACGGTTTTCCCCGCATTCTACGTCTTCGTTAATGATTGGGCAGCGGTCTGGTCGTTTACTTGTGACGTTGCAAAAAGAGGGTGTTGCACTCGTTCAACAGGATGGTCGCGAAAGCCGGATTGAGGCGGGCGATATTTTTATGATTGACCCTAGCCGCCCGTTTTATATTGAAACGGGTGAAATCCTTACGCACTCTGTTTATATCGAACCCGAGGCGCTGCGTAGTTTAGTGCCTGAGTGGGACGAGCATACGGCCAGGGTGATCAATGGGCGTTCCGGGACGGGGGCCTTGTTTAGCGGCATGCTTGACAGCGTCTTTTCGTTAGCTTCAACGCTCGACGAAGATACTGCCGATCGTATCTCCGACTCCTTGCCTTACGTATTATCTGCTGCCATGAGCAGTTTGGTAAAAGACACGGCGTGCTCTCCCTCTCGCCTTAAGCAGCTACACCGACAGCGTATTTTGCGGTATATCCGGGAAAACCTTCGAAATGGTGAGTTGACGGCAAAGTCAATTGCGGATGCGGTGGGGCTTTCCACACGTTATGTTTATGAGTTATTTGCCAACGAAGATGAGTCGCTGATGAAAAAAGTCTGGGCAATGCGGTTGGAGCGTTGTAAGAACGATATTAGTTCTTCCGTACAAGCGTCCCGATCAATTGGAGAAGTTGCGTATTATTGGGGGTTTAATGATGTTGCGCATTTTAGCCGTGCGTTTAAACAGCGGTATGGTTTGTCTCCCAGGGACTATCGTATTGGCGCAAAACCCTCCTAACGATAATGAAGTGGTAACAGATGGAACTTAACCCAGTTGTATGGCAGCCTGATGTAAAGCAAATTCAGGCCTCCCAGTTGTCCCGTTTCACACAGTTTGTTTTGCAAACGCAGCCAGAAAGTCAAAATCAGCTCCCGGCATTTACCGGCTACACCGATTTACATCATTGGTCTGTTTCCCAGCCTGATGCCTTTTGGCGTGCGGTGTGGGATTACTGCGGCTTAACGTCTGTTGAGCCGGCTACCGCCGTCCTGGGCGAGCGCCGCATGCCGGGTGCCCAGTGGTTTCCGGGCATGACATTGAACTTTGCCCAGAATCTACTTAGGCTGGCCGAGGGCGAACGGGCCAACGATGAGGCGGTGGTGGCGTACTGCGAAACCCGGTCGGTACTGCGTCGCAGTTATGCGCAATTAAAGGCCGACACCGGTGCGCTTGAGGCCTATTTCAGAAAACAGGGGGTTGCCCGGGGCGATCGTGTGGCCGCCATTGTGACCAATGGCTATGAGGCGCTGGTTGCGATGCTGGCCACAACCAGCATGGGGGCGACTTTCAGCTCGGCCTCGCCCGATTTCGGGGTGGGCGCCATTCTGGATCGGTTCTCGCAAATTGAGCCGTCCCTGCTGGTGATGGTCAATGGATATGGCTACGGTGGCAAGGTGTTCAGCCGCACCGAGGATTTGCAGGCGATACGCCAAGGGCTGCCATCGATAAAGGGGGTCGTGGTGATTGAACAATTGCCCGAGCAGGCGCTGCCCGAAGGCCCCGGCGTGGTGTCGTGGGAGGCAGCCCTGCAAGCCGGGCAGGGGCAGGCGCCCAGTTATACCCCCGTGGCGTTCGACCACCCCGCTTATATTCTGTTTTCTTCCGGTACCACAGGCAAGCCCAAGTGTATTGTGCACGGCACGGGCGGGATTTTGTTGAATCACGCCAAGGAACTGATGCTGCACGGCGATATCGGTCCGGGCGATCGCCTCATGTATTTCACCACTTGCGGCTGGATGATGTGGAATTGGCAGGCCTCGGGCCTGCTAACCGGGGCACGCCTGGTCACGGTGGATGGCTCGCCCGGTTATCCGAATTTAAACTTTCTGTGGGACGTGACGGCGAACGAGGGTGTAACGCATTTCGGTACCAGCGCCCGCTTTATTGCCGGTTGTCGCAAGGCCAACCTGGCGCCGGCGCAAACACATCAACTGCAAAAGGTGCGAGTAGTGTTCTCGACCGGCTCACCGCTCTTGCCTGAGGATTACGACTGGTTCTACAGCGAGGGCGTACCCCATGCCTTATTGGGATCGATTGCAGGCGGTACCGACATTTGCGGCTGCTTTGTGGGGTGTGTGCCTACGCTGCCGGTGCGCCGGGGCGAGATTCAGGGCCGGATGCTGGGGGCCGATGTCACGGCGTTTGATGAACAAGGTCATGAGATGCAGGCGGGGCGGGGTGAACTGGTGTGCAGGCAACCGTTGCCGTCGATGCCGGTGGCGTTCTGGAACGATCCTGAGGGTCGTCGGTACCACGAGGCCTACTTCGATACTTACCCCGGGGTGTGGGCGCACGGTGATTTTATTGAGTTTACCGACACGGGCGGTGCCATTATCTATGGGCGTTCCGATGCCACGCTGAACCCGGGTGGGGTGCGCATTGGCACGGCCGAGATTTATCGCCAGGTTGAGACGGTGGATGCGGTCAAGGATAGCCTGGTGGTGGGGCGCCAGGTGGATGGTGATGTGGAAGTGGTGTTGCTTGTTGTGCCCGCGCAAGGCCATGCATTAAGTGACGCGCTGGTCAAGGAATTACGCACGCGCATCCGGGAAGGAGCCAGTCCGCGGCATGTGCCGCGACATATCTTGGTGGTTCCGGACATTCCCTATACCCGCAGCGGCAAGAAAGTGGAGCTGGCCGTGGCGCGCCTGCTGAACGGGTCGGCTCGCACCGATAATCGCGATGCCCTGGCCAATCCGCAGGCCTTGGAGCAAATCGGGCAGTGCCTGCGTGAGGCGGGGCTTATTTCCCCCTGAAGCGAGACAGCTCGCGACGGTCGCGCTTAGTGGGGCGCCCCATGGGCATGTCGATAGAGGGCTCCGGGGCAAGCCGCCGCATTTCGGCGGCCTTCTCCCTCGCAGCGACACTTTCGGCCGTTTCTTGGTACAGTTCCCGCGCCTTGGGCGCAGGACCGCGAATGGCACTGATGCCTTGTACCTTGATGACGATGGCAGGATCTTCTTTTCTGACCGTGATGACGTCACCAGGCGCAATCTCACGTGCCGGTTTGGCTGTTTGCCCATTGACGGCAACACGCCCTTTATTGATTTCTTGCACGGCAAGGCTGCGGGTCTTGTAAAAGCGCGCAGCCCATAACCATTTGTCTAGTCGCAGTTTTTCCATAGTGTCTAGATGGGAAAATCCAGTATAAGTGTATCCAAAAAATACAAAAAGGGGGTTTCCCGGTTTTCAGGAAACATCTTGTTAATTTCAATAACTATAACAAACGCTGAAGTCTTTAAGCCTGCGTTCAGGGTTGTTAGGGTAGAACTTCAATATTAAGTCTTAAGGAGATTCTATGCCTAGCATGTTTAAACGAACCGTTTCCGCCGCTGTCCTGGCAATGGGCCTGGCGTCTGCGCCGTTTATGGTGGGGGCTCAGCAATCCGGCGCACCTCAGGGGTCGGTTACATCACAACCCCAGGCAGTGGATTCCTCGCAGTTTTCTGATACAGACTTGCAGAAGTTTGTAGCGGCCTCGCAGAAAGTGGCGGTTATTTCCCAAGACTACGCGCCTAAGTTGCAGGAAGCTGAAGATCCCACCGAGCAGCAGAAGGTACTGGAAGAAGCTGACCAGAAAATGATTTCCGCCGTTGAAAAAGAGGGCATCAGTGTTGATCAGTTCATGATGATCAACCAGGCAGCACAGCAGGATCCCGCATTGGCTCAGCGCATCCAGGGTATCGCGCAATAAATTATCCCTGTTTTCTCTCGTTTGTCTTATGCGGTGCGATGCCTTTGCGGGATCGCACCGTTTTTTATTTGATTTAATGTCTCTTCGCGGGGATAATCTTGCTGGGTGTGAAAGGCCCCGTTCCATTCTCGTGGCCGGGCTTTCACTATGAAAGCGTTGTAGATGCTGTCGCGGTTGCGGCCACATCCGCGAAACATCGTTGAAGAGACTCTCATGTTTTACTCCCTGCGCCACCCAGGTGTCATGGCCGTGACATTGTCAGCCGCCGGCATCCTCACGGTTACCATGGGTATCCGGCAAACTTTTGGGCTTTTCATTAGCCCGATCAACGCATCAACCGGGATGAGCATTGCCACCATTAGTCTGGCAATGGCTATTGGTCAATTCACCTGGGGTGCCATTCAGCCTGTTGCGGGTGCGGTGGCCGACCGCTATGGTCCCCAGCGTGTTTTGGCGGCCGGGTTGCTTATTCTTGCTTTGGGCTGCGCGGTTGCGCCTTTCATGACGGAAGGTTTTGGCCTGACTGTGGCATTGGGGCTGCTTGCATCCATCGGGTCGGGTATTGGCAGTTTTTCGGTGTTGATCGGTGCCGCGGCGGCACGATTGCCCGAGGAGTCGCGCGGGACAGCTTCAGGTGTGATTAATGCCGGTGGTTCCTTTGGCCAGTTTGTCTTTGCGCCTGTCGTGCAAAAGCTCATACAGGCGGTTGGCTGGATGGGTGCGTTATGGGCAATGGCGCTGGTGGCGCTGGCTTCTTTGCCTTTAATCAGTCGCCTTGTGAAAAGCGGGGGTGCACCACCTGCGCCGGTTGCGGGTGAACAGCGCCTGGGTGAAGCGGTGCGGGCCGCTTCGCGTGACCGCAGTTATTGGTTGTTGCATCTGGGGTTTTTTACATGTGGGTTTCACATTGCGTTTTTAGTGACCCACTTGCCAGGTGAAGTCGATTTATGCGGGCTGCCGCCTTCCGTTGCCAGTTGGTCGCTTGCGATTATTGGTCTGGCGAATATTGTGGGCAGTATTTATGCGGGCAACTGTGTGTCCAAATATCGAAGCAAATACATATTGGCGGTCATGTACGGGTCACGTGCCGTGTTGATTGCATGGTATTTGATGATGCCGCGAACCGAGTGGGTGTTTTATATCTTTGCCGCTGGCTTGGGCTTCACTTGGCTGGCGACCGTCCCGCCAACGGCAGCTATCGTAGGCAAGTTGTTTGGTACGCGCTATCTGGCGACCTTGTTCGGTCTGACGCTGTTTTCCCATCAGTTGGGTGGTTTTTTGGGTGCCTGGCTGGGCGGCTTGGCAATAACGCACTTCGGCGATTTTATGTGGATGTGGTACGCCGATATGGCGCTGGCCATTATTGCCGCGCTGGTTAATCTGCCGATCAAGGAAGGGCCGGTTGTGCGGCACCGATCTGTTACGCTAAATACCTGATTCAGCGCATTCAGACATTCGTTGTCGTATCCGGGTTCATCAAGCGTCGCAAGCTGTCGCGCTCAAGCAGCCATGATGCAATAACCGCAAAAACCAGACCCCAGAAAGGGGCGCCAATATTGAGTATGGGTACCCCCGCTACGGAAACCACGAATGAAACCAGTGCGCCTAGCGGGCATTCGCCTCGAAATGCCGCCTGGAACGTCGTTTGCAATACCCGCATCATTGCAAGACCGCCAATCAGTCCGATGAGCGAAAGCGGCAGAGCCAGTGCAAATGCCGTGGCCAATGGGGCAAATACAGCAAACACAATCATAAGCAAACCGACAATCATGGCGCCAATCCAGTGTTTTTTGGGGTCGCCGCCGGACACAATAATGCCGTTGACCGGTCCGGTTAAGCATGCCGGTACAGAGCCGGTTAATGCCAGAAGAATTGAGCCCCAGCCCGTGGTGGTCGTGATCGTTTTTACAGGCGCCTCGTAACCGGCATTTTTCAAAATGGCAATTCCCTGGGCGTTCTGAATGCCCAGTACGGTCACCATAAGTGGAATCACCAGCTCCAGCATGGCCTGAATCGAGAACGAAGGAACATACAGTGTCGGCCAGGCAAAGAGCCGTGTGGTTTCGGGTATGGGCGTCATGGCACCAATGGCCCAGGCGGTAATGCCACCGGCAATAATAGCGGCCAGAACCGGCGGTATGTATCTTCCCAGGGCCGGAACAAGTGTGAAGAATAGAAAGACAAACAGCGTTGCACCGGCCAGGAATGCATTATCTGTAAAGGCGGTAATGACCTGAATGCCCAGTGGCAGGAAAACACCGGCAACCATTCCCATCACGATAGGCATGGGAATGGCGCGCATTACGCGCCCGATCAGGCCGCTCCAGCCCAGGATTGCAATCACAATGCCCGTTACCCAGTAAGCACCGATCACTTCAGAAAAACTCAGGTGCGTCAGAGCGGGTGGCAATAGTAATGCGCCTGGAATGGTCCAGGCGATGACAAGCGGCTGCCGGTAGCGCCAGCAAATCCAGAGCGTGATTATGCCGGCAAAGCCGTAGCCACCAAAAATCCATGATGACAGATCGCTTTCCGACAAACCTCCCGCCTGGCCGGCGGCAACCAATATGGCTAATGGTCCGGTCGTGCAAAACAGGTAGGCCGTAATACTGTTGCTGAAGGTATGGCGGTCTGGCAAATAGCTGGCCAGACCCGAGTCTTTATGTCGTTTTGAGTGACTTTCCTGCGACACGGTGCCTCCCCGTTTTTATTGTCCGTGCATATAATATTTTTGTCAGTATACGCAATATATAACCGTCAAGTCATTGCACGGACTCAGTCAGACGCGCGAGGAAAACGGCGCCGGCCCGGTTTATGCACTCGCGGGGTCTGCACGCCTTTCTTCTTGTGCCTCGCCGCTCATCAAGTGCAGTGTTTGGGTGGGGAAGGCGATTTCCGCGCCGTAACCTTCAATAATCTCGCCGATCTTCAACAGAACATCCTGCTTGACCTCATGGTACGTGACCCATACCGTGGTCCTGGTGAATGTATAGACCATAATGTCGAGCGACGAAGGCCCATATTGCAGGAAGTTCACAATCAGGGTTTGATCCTGATCGATTTCCGGATGGCTGCGCAACATTTCCTTGATATCGTTGATGATCGCTGCCACGTGTGCGAAGTCGTCGTAGCGAACGCCGATTATTTCACTGATCCGGCGATTCGTCATGCGCGACGGATTTTCTACCGCAATTTGCGTGAAGATGCCGTTGGGAACGTATAGGGGGCGTTTGTCGAAGGTGCGAATGCGGGTCAGGCGCCAGCCAATTTCCTCTACCGTGCCTTCAATTTGACGGTCGTCTGAACGTATCCAGTCGCCCACGGCGAAAGGGCGGTCTAGGTAAATCATCAGGCCGCCGAAGAAGTTGGCCAGCAGGTCTTTCGCTGCGAAACTAACCGCCAGCCCACCGATGCCGCCAAACGCGAGCAGGCCTGAAATGGAAAAACCCAGGCTTTGCATGGCAACAAGCACGGCGGTGATCAGAACTGAAACACGCAACAGTTTGCCAACGGCATCAACGGTAGTAACGTCGATCGGTTCATTCCTGGCCTGCTTCTGGGCAATGATACCTTTTTCAACATTATTGATGAAACGAACCACAAACCAGGTAATGCAGCCGACAATGCCAACGATTCGAACAGGGCCGATAAAGTCGAGCAGCGTGACTTCCGTTTCAACCTGCAGAATTTCTACGGCAAAAGACAGGCCAACGATCCAGGCGACGATGGTCACGGGCTTGCGTGCCGCTTCAATCAGCGCATCGTCCCAGTAGGTTCTGGTCTTGTGGCTGCGCGATTCGAGTTTATTCAGTATCCGACGCAGGAAAAAGTTTGCAATTACAACGGTCAGAACGACCAAGAAAACCTGAATGGTCAGGGCGACCATTTCGCCGCTGCCTGTCCATTCTGATATTTGCCTTGAAATATCGGTAAAAATCTCTTCTTCCATTACGTAAATCCTGGGTTCAAAAAGGGGCTATTGTAGCGAGCGCCGTTTTACCCGACCAATACTTTGATGAGCAAGAGGGCGGGTATTATTCTGCTGCGCGTGGCTTTATCCGGTTCGCGGCTTCGCGGGCATTGTCACGGGCCTGGTCGATGTTGTCGTGGTGCGCCAGCGCAACACCCATACGACGCCGTTTGAAGCTTTCCGGTTTGCCGAATAGTCGCAACGTTGTCTGCGGAACCTGCAGCGCTTTGTCGACGCCGTCGAAAACAATGCCTTGTGCATCAACGCCACCATAGATAACTGCGCTTGCACCGGGGCTGCGCAGTTGCGTATCGACCGGTAGACCGAGAATCGCGCGGGCATGCAAGTCAAACTCACTTTGCCATTGCGTGGCCAGCGTCACGAGCCCGGTGTCATGAGGGCGCGGACTCACTTCACTGAACCAGACCTGGTCTTCTTTAACAAAAAGCTCGACACCGAACAAACCCAGGCCGCCAAGGTTCTCGGTAATCGACCGGCCAACTTCCTGAGCCCGAAGTTTTGCCGTTGAGCTCATGCGTTGGGGTTGCCAGCTTTCGATGTAATCGCCCTGTTCCTGCAAATGACCGATGGGTTCACAGAAATAGGTTTCGATTGCGCCTTGTTGATTCAAGGCGCGCACAGTGAGCAGGGTGATTTCATAGTCGAAGTCAACAAAACCCTCGACAATGACGCGATTCTTGTTCACCCGGCTGCCCGACATGGCGTGGTGCCATGCCTGCTCTATGTCTTCGACGCTGTCGATTTTGCTTTGGCCTTTGCCAGAACTGCTCATGACCGGCTTGACGATACACGGGTAGCCGATATGCTCCATTACCGCCTCTTTCAACTCGGCCAGGGAGTCACAAAACTGATAGGGACTGGTGGGCAGTCCAAGGGTTTCGGCCGCCAGGCGTCGGATACCTTCGCGGTCCATGGTGAGGCGGGTAGCACGTGCGGTGGGCACGACCCGAACTTTACCTTCGGCCTCCAGTTGCTCCAGGGCAGAAGTGGCAATAGCCTCAATTTCAGGCACCACCAGATCCGGCTGTTCGGATTCGATCAACGCCTGTAGTTGCTCCGGGTCGGTCATGACCAGCGTTCTGGCATGGTGCGCAACCTGGTGACCTGGCGCATCCGGATAACGATCGACGGCAATGGTTTCGACGCCCAGGCGTTGCAGGGCGATGATCACCTCTTTGCCGAGTTCGCCCGAACCGAGCAGCATTACTTTAGTAGCGTTGGGAGATAAGGGGGTACCGAGCGTGGTCATGAAGGCATTCCTGCAAACGATGCAACGGACGTTATTGTATCGATTTCTGTTCGAGACAATTTTGTCTGGAAGCCAATGTGAGATCAAGCAACGCGAAACAGCACCCGGCTGTATTAGTTCGTATACTTTGAGCTTGAGTTAATACATGGATATCAGGATTATGGCTGTTTCTGTCGACCCGAAAATCGTGTCTCAGGTTACGTTGGGACATTACGAAAGCAATGCCTCCAGCTTCCAGGAGGGTACGCAAGATCATGACGTGAGTCAGAATATCAATGCGTTGCTGAGGCATATCCGTGCTTCCGCGCCTTGTCGGATTCTTGATTTTGGTTGCGGCCCGGGGCGTGATCTTGTGACTTTCAAGCGCCTGGGATACGAGCCGGTTGGGCTAGACGGCACCAGGGCATTTGTTGAAATGGCGCGAGCCAATAGCGGCTGTGAAGTATGGCAGCAGGATTTTCTCGCCTTGTCGTTACCTGACGCTTATTTCGATGGTGTGTTTGCCAATGCTTCTCTGTTTCATGTCCCAAGAGCCCACCTTGGGCAGGTATTGAGGCAACTGAAAGACGCGCTGAAGCCCGGTGGGGTATTGTTCTGTTCGAACCCCAGGGGCGACAACCAGGAAGGCTGGAGCGGTGAACGCTATGCGGTTTACCATGATTACGAAGCCTGGCATACCTTGCTGACTGAGGCGGGATTCACCGAGTTGGAACATTATTATCGGCCGACAGGTTTGCCGCGAGACCAGCAGCCCTGGTTGGCTACTGTCTGGCGCAAGCCGGCCGACGTTTGACAATGACTGCCGCTTTATTCGATGACGCTGCGTTTGTGGCCGGATCAACCGAAGCGCTGAGCCCGCATGCCTTGGTTTTGCGTGGTTTTGCAGCATCGCATGATTCCGCTTTGTGGGAAGCGTTGCAAGATATACTCCTGCGCGCTCCGTTGCGCCGAATGAAAACGCCGGGGGGCCGGGCGATGTCGGCTGAACAAACAAGTTGCGGTCAATGGGGTTGGATTACCGATAAGCAGGGTTATCGCTATGTGGAACGCGATCCTTTAACGGGCAGTGTCTGGCCGGACATGCCGCCGTTGTTCAGCGACATTGCTCGACAGGCGGCTGAATATGCCGGGTATCCGCGCTTCCAGCCGGACGCGTGTCTCGTTAATTGTTATGGGCCTGGGGCCCGTATGGCACTGCATCAGGATAAAGATGAAGCCGATATGGGTGCGCCGATTGTATCGATTTCACTGGGGTTGACGACACAATTTTTGTTTGGTGGCATGCGACGCACCGACCTGGTGCGCAAGGTTTTATTGGTGCATGGCGACGCCGTGGTTTGGGGCGGATCCGATCGTCTGCGTTTTCATGGGGTTGCTGCACCGGTAAAGGGTGAGCATCGTCTGTGTGGAAACCGACGTTTCAATCTTACATTTCGTCAGGCAAAAAATGGATATCTGATTCAGGCTCGGTAATTGGCATGAAATTTGCTTTAAAAGAAATGACAGTATTCATCCCTGTCTTTTCTTACAAAGGAGTGATTCATGGCCGTACTACACAAGAAAGCACTTGCACTCGCCGCATTGATTGCACTTGCCCAGCCTGTTGCAGCACAAACAGAATCGTCTGAAACAAGTCTGTCTGCGTTCGACGTCAGTGCCAATATGACAGTAGCGAGTCAGTATCGTTTTCGTGGCTTGATGCAGTCGAACAATAAGCCAGCGATTCAAGGCGGATTCGATATCAGCCACAGTAGCGGTTTTTATATCGGTAACTGGAACTCCAGTATCAGTTGGCTTGGTGATGCAGATCCCAATGTCTCTGCACCGATAGAAATGGACTTCTATGCCGGTTACAGCGCGCCGTTGTACGGCGACTGGACGATTGATACAGGGGTGTTGCAGTACTACTATCCCGGGGATTACCCAGGTGGTTTCACCAAGCCCGACACGACGGAACTTTATCTCGGTATTGGCTATGGCCCGGTTTCCTTTACCTATTCACACGCGCTCACGAATCTTTTCGGATGGGCCGATAGTAAAAACAGTCAGTATTATGATTTGTCGGGTCAGTTTGATACCGGTGTCTGGGGCCTGATGCTGGATGCGCATGTGGGCTATCAGCGGGTGCGTAACTTAAGTGACGGTTCCTATACCGATTGGTCGTTAGGGCTGAGCAAGACGTGGGATAACGGCATAACGGCTTCCCTTGCCTATGTCGACACCAATGCCGACCGCCAGGTCTACACCAACAGTGACGGACGCGACATGGGGCGGGCTACAGCCGTATTTTCTTTAAGCGCAGCCTTTTGAGTGACGGTTACCTGAGCTTGAGCGGATTTAAATCCCCGAACTGGAGGTGCAGTTGGTTCGGGGTGTGTCCTGGGAGCGTGCCTGTGTTACAACGCAGCCCGCAGGTACGTCTTCTGTAAGCCACACGTTACCGCCAATGACACAACCTTTGCCCAGTCTGACCCGGCCAAGAATCGTTGCACCCGCATAAATGACGACATCGTCTTCGACGATCGGGTGACGAGGCAGTCCTTTTTGTAAGCCGCCTTCGTCATCGGTCGGGAAGCTTTTTGCACCCAGCGTAACGGCCTGGTAGATACGAACGCGCTCGCCTATCACGGCGGTTTCGCCAATGACAACGCCGGTGCCGTGGTCAATAAAGAAGCTGGGGCCGATTGTGGCGCCGGGATGAATGTCGATCCCGGTTTGCGAGTGTGCCATCTCGGCCGCAATGCGAGCCAATAAAGGAAGCTCACGCGTGTAAAGTTCATGCGCGATGCGATGGTAGATCATGGCCAGCACCCCTGGATAACACAACAACACCTCATCGACAGTTTGCGCAGCCGGGTCGCCCCGGTAGGCCGCCAGCACATCGCTGTCTAGCATGCTGCGTATGTGAGGCAAACGGTTTGCCAGGAAGGTAATGGCGCTAACGGCTCTTTGCTCCACTTCGACATCACTAATGGCCTCGTGGCGATGCTGATAGCGAATTTCGAGCCTTGCCTGGGCAAGCAGGGTATGCAATGCGGTGTCCAGGGTGTGGCCGACGTAAAAATCCTCACTTTCATGGCGCAAGTCGGTCGGACCCAAACGCATTGGGAACAGAGCGCCTTTGAGCGCATCCATGACTTCAGCGAGCGCATCGCGCGAGGGAAACTCCCGGCCACCGGGTTCGCGGGAACGCCTCTGTGATGCGCGCCACTCCTTGCGGATTTCATTCAATGATTGAACAATGGTATCGATTTCAAAAGACGCCATAATGCCGTTCGGACAATATCAAGGTTAAGTCTGGATAATTGCGAATGTTAACACTCATTGCGGTGATGCAATTTCAACTTTAGCAGGTTGATTCACTTCAGGGCTGAAGGGCGGGCCTAAAATAAAAGCCGGACCACGTCCGGCTTTTAAAATGCCTCTAATCAGTTAATGTCTTTGGGTTGATTCCGGCTGCTCAGAACTCTTCCCAGTCATCTTCCTTGGATGTCGAGGGCTTGCGTTTTTGCGAGTCGGTTGAGTGTCCCAGGTCTGGGCGACGCAGCTCACGATTGGACGTCTGGGTTTTGCCGGTTTCTTCATTGTTCGATGTTTCGGGGTGCTGTTTCCCGGTAATGCGTTTGTCTGACCCGGTGTCCTGCTGCGGTTTCTCATTGTGCGACAGTTCGTGGGAAGCCGATTGATACTTGCGGCCAGACGGAAGTTGCGCGGCTGCCGACGATTTGGGTTGTTGCGCTTCATTCTCAGTTCCACGTGCAATTTCACGAGCCTGGAGGTCGATGTGCTCTTGCCCGACGTCGAACAGATTTACCACCTCAACCAGACGATTGGCTTGCGCTTTAAGGCTGTCTGACGCCGTTGCCGATTCCTGCACCAGTGCGGCGTTTTGCTGGGTCACGTCGCTTAGCTGAAGGATCGCATCGTTAATTTGGCTGATCCCCGAGGTTTGTTCCGTTGTGGCCGCGCTGATTTCGTTGATCAGATCGGTAACACGCTTGACCTGAGTCACGATTTCCTGCATTGCAGAGCCCGCTTCATCAACCAACTGGCTGCCGGCGTCCACCTTCCTCACACTTGTGTCGATCAGGTTTTTGATGTCTTTGGCCGCCGAGGCACTTTTCTGCGCCAGACCGCGAACTTCGCTGGCCACCACGGCAAAGCCGCGGCCTTGCTCGCCTGCGCGCGCTGCCTCAACCGCTGCATTCAACGCCAGAATATTGGTTTGGAAAGCGATGCTGTCGATGACTGAAATAATGTCGACAATCTGGCGTGAGGAGGTGTTGATATCCTGCATCGTGGTAACGACGTTCTGTACCACTTCGCCACCGTCTGTTGCCGACTTGCTGGCGGATGTTGCCATATGGGCGGCCTGTTGTGCCACCTCGGAGTTGCTTTTTACCGTGCTGGCCAATTGCTCCATGGCCGCTGCCGTCTGGGTCAGGTTGGCCGCTTGTTCTTCAGTTCGCTGGGATAAATCCGCATTGCCTGCGGCAATTTGCGTTGTGCCTGTGGCAATGTGGTCGCTACTGACTCGAACCGCACCCACTACCTTGCGCAGCGATTCCTGCATCAAGTGCATGGCATGAATGATACTGCCGTGCGCACGCTTGGGCACTTTGATGGTGTTGTTCAGGTTTCCCTTGGCAATTGAGCCAGCGATGCGTGCCACTTCGTTGGGCTCGCCGCCCAGCTGGCGGGTGAGTCCACGTGTAATCAGCAGGCCCAGTGCAATTGCAATGAGAACGCCGATTGCCGTTAAAGCCACCATGAAAATCAAGGTTTGCTGGAAGATAGCTTGAATTGCCTGGGTGGCGGCTTTGGCGTTATCTTGCTGATCGTACAGAATGCGTTTGATCAGGCTTTCCGCTTCTTCCCCCATGGGGCGCATTTCCGTGAAAACACGTTCGATAGTGTCCATTCGCCCCAGGCTCACCGAAGGGTCTTCATTGACGACGTCGCGTGCGACTTCCATATAGGCTTGCAAGGCGTCCTGGGCATCGCGCACACGTTTCTGGCCTTGTTCCGAGATGGCAGTTTTGGCCAAGTCCTCCAAAGCCAGACGCGCGGACATGAAGTGGTTGTTGATTGAAAAGTATTCGCTGCGATAGTCGTCGGCGGTGCTTGTCAGCAACGTGCTGCGAAGAGCACGCCCGGCTGCAACCAGTTGTCTGTCCGCCTCGCTGGCGTGGCGCAGGCCAATGAACTCTTCTTCGTATAATGTTTGTGTTAACTGATTGATTTGCTGCATGGATCGCATGCCAATGACGCCGATAATGGCGGCTATGGCGGCGACAATCAGAAAGCCACCAATCAGCTTGGTTCTTACTTTCAGGTTGCGGGCCCTTTTCATAGTGTCTCCGGGTGAGATCTTTAGATAATACCGAAACCTCTTAACGGCCGGCTTTTCAATAACTTTAGTGATCGTATGACTGACTATTGTCAGTTAATGGTCGGAACAAACGGTTTTTTCCGGTCTTTTTCAGGCCTCGCCATGGGGCGGGCGCATGAGCAGCGGTTACACTTCTCGTGGTAAGAATATGAGGAAAGTACGATGAAATTGGTTAGACTCGCAGCATTCATAGGGCTGCAAAGCATATTGGCGACCGGGGTATGGGCCGGCTTGCACTCGGATGCCAGCGCGCATGAACATGGCCATAGCGGATCAATGTCGGCAAAATCGGGTATGGTCGAAAAGATGCCAACGGCAAATAATGTTGTGGCTGATAGTTGCTGGCTGAGGCTATTGCCTGGTTCAGCTCCTTCGGCTGGCTATTTTTTCCTGCGCAATGATCGTCAGGATGACATTGTGATCGTGGGTGCTGCTGCCAAGGCGTTTGATGAAGTCATGGTCCATCAAACCACCCAGGAAAATGGCATGAGCCGCATGGCGATGGTTCCCGAGATTCATGTGGGCCCGGGCCAGGAACTGGTTTTCGAGCCCGGCAGTTATCATCTTATGCTGGAAAAGCCGAATCGACAGGTTCAGGTGGGTGATACTGTCGAGGTTTCAGTTGCATTGAAATCGGGAGAAAAAGTGGCCGTTTCCTGTGAGGTCAAGCCGGCCGCTACGACACATCACCATGGGGCCGCCAGCCCGCATTAAACATCAGCCCGGGTATTTTCAATCTCTTGCCAAAATGCCATAGCATGTTTATTGAACGATTTCGGATTAGCCAGGTTCATGCCGTGGGTCGCCAGAGGAACGGTTGCGCGGCGCACATCAGGCAGCAGCAGTTCCAGGATATCGATAATATGTTTGTAGCGCGGGGGGCTGTCAGAGCCGCCCACCAGCAATGTCGGACATTTAAGCTTCGGCACGCGGTTCAGATCATATTCCTTGTCTGCCTCCAGAACTTGCGACAATATCGTGTCGGCGTTCTCGCGTACCATCGTTTTGAACCAGCCGGTGGTTCGTGACCAGGTATCTTGTCCGCTGACCGAGTCGATGAATAATGCCAGTCCGCCTTCAATATCGCCTTGCTTGATTTTCTCGGCTGCCTCAAATTGAAAATCATGGCTGGGTGGAAGCGAGCTTGCATGAAAGCCGGGGTCAGCCAATATCAAAGATCGTATGCGTTGCGGAGCAAGCTCGGCCAGCTCCATCGCAACCAGGGCGCCGCGCGAGTGCCCCAAAACATGTATGGGATGATCGGGCGCCAGGGTTTCGATCAGGGCCAGCATGTCGCGGGCATGCTGTTGAACCGAGAACGCGGTGCTGGGATGCGATCCTATGCCGGGCCAGTAGCCACGCAAGCTGGGGGCAAGGGTGCCGGCCGCCGATGCGAACGCGGGCAATTGCCAGCGCCAATAGCGGTAATCACATAAAGATCCGTGAATCAGCAATACATCTGGTGCGTCGTTTCCCGTTTGCACGTAATGGTAGGTGTCATTATTAATCTGTCGGGTTTGTTCAGGGAAGTCGGATAATTGGATGGGCATTGTGTGTTTTCTTGATCGCTATTGAGTGATTGGGCCATCGATAAAAATGAAAGGCTGTCCCCGGCTGCTCTGCTCCATGCGAGTTCGCACACCAAAAACATCGGCAATCCGATTCGTATTCAATACCGATGCCGGTGCGCCATAGCCGCTGAGGCTGCCTTCTTTCATCAGTAAGACCGTATCGGCGTTCAACAGCGCAAAATTAAGGTCATGCGTCACGAAAATAGTGAGCAGTTGCTGCTGTTGTGTGAGGTTTTTCAGCAAGCTCATGACGACGTATGTATGCGCCATATCCAACGCCGAGAACGGTTCGTCGAGCAACAGGATGCGTGGCTTCTTGCATAGTAACTGGCCCAGTGCGAGCAGTTGTTTCTGGCCCCCCGACAATTGATCGGCGCGTGCATGGGCCAGTGTCAATATATTGAGCTGCTCGAGTATAGATTCGGCTTCGTCGAACTGGAGGCGTTTTGACACTGTGGCGGAGTTCGCCTGTGCAACCAGCATGGCTTCCATGACGGTAAGATTGGGTCCTTCCGGCAGATACTGCGGCAGGTACCCGAACAGTGCCCGTGGGTGCTGTCGTTCAGTTGTCGGTATATTGCCGTCGATATAATTCAGCGATTTGATCCGGCATTTAATGAGGCCAGCCAGGCTTTTTAACAAAGTCGACTTTCCGCAGCCATTTGGGCCCATCAGGGCACATAGCTGGTTGGCTTGTAATTCAGGCAGATCAAGGTCGGACAGAACTGTTTTACTGCTTAAATGTGTTGTGATGCCTGCAGCCTGAAGGGAAGACGTCATAAATTAATGTATTCAGGATGATTTACGTAAGACAATCCAGGCGAACACGGGCACGCCCACAAGGGTGGTGACGATGCCAACCGGCAATAATGTGTCGGTAACCAGCATTTTTGAGAAGGCTGCGGCGCTTATCAGCAAAAGTGCCCCGGTCAAGGCGCTGGTGGGCAGGAACCAGCGATGGTCTTCGCCGACAAGTCGCCGGGCAATATGCGGTGCCACGAGCCCAATAAAACCGATTACTCCGGTCAATGATACTGAAATTGCAGTCAGGATTCCAACACGGAACAGACTGCATCTTCTTAATCTGTGTGTGTCAACTCCAAGGGTGCGCGCGCGCTCGTCACCGTAACGCAATGCCGTCAGTTGCCATGCCTGGCGCATGCCCAGGAGCAGTGCGGCAAATAGACCTAAAGCCACCACGGCCACGCCTGTCATGCTGCTGCGGGCCAGACTGCCCATCATCCAGAAAATCAATAATTGAAGCGATGATGCACTCACCAGATATTGCATCAGCGCCAATAGCGCGTTAAAGCTGAATATCAGCGCGATGCCGAACAAAACAATATTGTTTGCGTTTGCATTTTGCTTTGCGGCGATGCGGTCGAGCAGGGCGGTACATGCCAGGGCCACGGTTAATGCGCTGACCACGAGACTGATTTCTGCAGGCAGTCCGGGAATGGCGATATTAAAGCTCAGGGCCAGGGCAGCGCCCAAAGCCGCCGCGGAAGATACGCCCAGAGTGAAGGGGCTGGCCAGGGGGTTGTCGAGCACTGTCTGCATTTCCGCGCCGGCAAGGCCCAGGGCGGCGCCTACTGCAAGCGCCATTAAGGATTGAGGAACACGCAGTTGCCAGATCACAGTAACATCCAGGCTGGTTGACTGCGCCGGCCATAAAAGGGTTCCGATGATATCCGAAACCGCAATGTTGGCTGGTCCGATCGCCAGATCGATCATTGTCGCGGCCAGTACCAGGCAGATGATCAGGATCAACAGCCACAGCTTCCTGAGTTGCTGCCTCCGGTATGTGGCCAGGATGCCGGAGGTTTTCTGTAAAGACATTATTGCAGGAGCTTCAGGCGTTCCTGCGCAGTTTGAGCTGCGTTGCTTTGTGGATATTTATCGACAATACGTTGTAACGTGTCGCGTGCGCCCGACATGTTGTTCTGTTCGATCTGCGCAGCCGCCACGATCAGTAAAGCATCGGGGGCACGTGCGTGTTCCGGATTATTCTGTTCCATGGCTTGCAGTTCGGTGACTGCAGGGCCGAAGTTTTTGGAAGCGTACAGGCTGCTGCCACGATAGAACTGGGCATCGGCATTCAATTGGCTGCTTGGGTAATTATTGATAAAGGTACCGAAGCTTTCCGCTGCTTCCTTATACTGGCCTGCGCGAAAGAAATTCATCGCCTTGTCGAACGCGGCCTGTTCCTGAGGGTTGCTTACTTGAGGCGTATTCTGGTTAAGGCCCAAGCCCCGGCCATCCTTGACGTCGAGCTCGAATCGCATGCGTTCGATTTGACCGCGAAGATTTGCCACTTCCTGCTGTAAAGACTCGATTCGATCGGCCAAAGTCAGCCGGGCCTGCTGATTTTGTTCAGTCATTTGTCGAATCTGTTCGCGAAGCTCCAGAATTGCGCGTCGGGCTTCGTCGTCGGCAAAGGCAGTGGCCGGTGATGAAAAAATAAACAGACCCGTCGTGGCAACAGTTGCCAGCAAGGTACGCGATTTGATTAAGAGGGCATTCATATGGCCGTTACCTGTTCCTGATAAAACGCCGTAGCGACGTATCGCTACGGCGTGCGCTTTAGCTTGAAGCTATCGCCTAGCGCTGATAGTTGAGGTCTGCACGACGGTTTTCTGCGTAGTCGGCTTCAGTGTTACCCATTGCGCGAGGGCGCTCTTTACCGAAACTGATTGTTTCAATTTGCTCAGCACGTACACCCAATAATTGCATCATTCTTGCAACAGCATCGGAGCGTCGCTGACCCAAGGCCAGATTGTATTCCGAACCCCCGCGAGCATCAGCATGCCCTTCGACACGGACTTTTTGCTGATTATTGCTTGAGAGGTAGGAGGAGTGCATTTCGACGACACTGCGGTATTGCTCAGGTACAACATAGCTGTCGTACTCGAAATAGACCGAAGTTTGCTGTGCCAGAGGGCTTTGCGGGTTGAAAGGGTCCATGATCTGACCCGTGGATGCGCCGTCGCCACCAGTTCCCGAGCCGGAGCCGGCTTGGTCCAGAGGGACGGAGCTGCATGCTGCCAAAGAAGCAGCGAGGGCGGCGATACTGAGGCTTTTTGTAATGCGCGAGCTCATTTAAGTTCCTTTAGAAAAGAGTCACACTGAAAAAAAAATACTAATTAGTAAACGGGCCCCACGTGGGTTCCTGTACTTCGCCATCAAGGGTTGACAGTGTTTGTCGGACACGACCATCGGTCGACACGACCGCAAGAACACTACGACCATTTTGAACAGCACTGTGCAGAATTTGCATACCGTTGGGTGCAAAGCTTGGAGACTGGTCATCGGGTCCATCAGTAAGGATTTGTTCGGAACCCGTTTCCATGTTCTGCATTGCAATACGGTATGCCCCGTCTCTGCGTGTAACGTACACTAAATTGTTACTGTCGGGAGAGAGCGCCGGTGAGATGTTGTAACTTCCGTTAAAAGTTATTCTACGCGCTTCGCCGCCGTTTACCGGAACTTGGTAGATTTGCGGGCTGCCGCTACGGTCACTTGTAAATAAAATGGAATTGCCGTCGGGTGAGAAGTGCGGCTCGGTATCGATCAGTGGCGAACGCATCATGCGGCGCAGATTCGATCCGTCGCTGTCGATGACATAAATCTGGGAAATGCCGTCGCGCGATAGTGCAACAGCCATTTTGTCTCCGGTCGGGGACCACGCCGGTGCGCTGTTGTTGCCTTTGAAGTTTGCGATGGGAACACGCTGGCCGGTGGCCAAGGTTTGTACGTATACAACAGGCTTGCCAAGTTCGAAACTGACATAGGCCAGTTTTTTCCCGTCGGGAGACCAGGCCGGAGAAATAATCGAGTGTTTGGAACGCAGCATGACTTGTGGGTTTTGTCCATCGGCGTCGGCAATCTGTAATTCGTGTACGTCGCCGCGTTTTACAACATAAGCCAGGCGGGTGGAAAATACGCCGCGATTACCTGTGATTTTTTCATAAATGCGGTCGGCTATTTGATGTGCAATGCGCCGCAATTCTTTTTCCGAACCGGCGAACGCCACACCATCGAGCTCGGTTTTACGTACCGAGTCGGCGAGACGATATGTAATGGTGTATTGACCTGCAGCCTGGGATACCGAGCCATAGGCAATATAGTCGGCACCGCGACTGCGCCAATCATCGTGTGAAACCGGTGTTTCGGCTGTTAGAGCGGCTCCGGTGGCATTAACCAATTTGAATTGACCTGACCGGGTCAGGTCGGCACGGATGATCTCGGCAACGGTGCGTCCCGCCGGGTCACCTTGCATGTCAGCAATGGCAATAGGGTATTGGGTTGCACCAACGCCTGAAATATCAACTCTCAGTTGGGCTGTTGCGGTTGTGCCCAATGTCAGGTTGGCCGCGGCCGCAACTAAAGCGACCTGGCTTAAACGCCTGAGGTTTCGGACAATATTTTTGGCGAACGTGGCAATGGTCATCTCGGCAATCTCCTATTGGTCATACTATTGATCATACATATAGTAATCCCCGTCGATATAGGCAGGATATCTGCCGGTAGGGGGTTTTGGGAAGGGGTCACACGCCCGTATTCCGTTTTCAACCGCGCGATCGAAAGCCGGTATGCCGGACGAGCGGCGAACTTCGACGCTGCGTACGCGTCCGTCAGCGCTAAGGGTCGCACGAAACTGCACCCGTGGATTCGGACCCGAACGTGGCGGAATCGGATAGACAACCCTAGGTTGAACACAGGCTCGAATCTGGGCAGCATAACCGCTGTCTGTGCCCCCGCCGCCGCGCTGGTTGCGGTCTGCCGTGCCACCCTGGATACCGGCGGCACCCAACGCGTCGCCTCGCATGGCTTGTTTAATTGCCTCGCGTCGGGCGGCTTCTTCCTGGGCTTTGCGTTCGGCTGCTTCACGTTTCTTGCGCTCGGCCTCTTCCCGGGCTTTTCGTTCAGCTGCTTCCTTTTCCTTGCGCTGTGCTTCTTCCCGGGCTTTACGCTCGGCCGCTTCGCGTTCCTTGCGCTGTGCTTCTTCCTGGGCTTTGCGTTCGGCCGCTTCGCGCTCTTTACGCTGTGCCTCTTCACGCGCTTTTCGTTCAGCCGCTTCCTTTTCCTTGCGCTGTGCTTCTTCCCGGGCTTTACGTTCTTCCGCTTCGCGCTCAGCTTCTTCGCGTGCTTTCAGTTCGGCGGCCTGTCGTGCTTTCTCTTCTGCCTCTTCTCGTTCTTTACGGGCTTTTTCAAGCGCGATATCCGGATTCTCTTCTACGGCGGGCTCAGGCGTTGGTTCAGGCGGGCTTGGCGGCTCAGGCTGGGGAGCGGGCTCTGGTTGCGGCTCGGGTTCGGGCTCCGGCTCCGGCTGGGGCTCCGGCTGGGGCGCTGGCTCAGGCTGGGGTTCAACCGTGGGCTCCGGCTCAGGCTCAAGTTCAGATTCTGGTGCCTGTTCAGTGGTGGGGGCCGTCTCGGGGGTGTTTCCGTCCATCCAGAGCTCAACCTGCACAGGTGCAGGGGTCTTAGGGGCCGAGGTGAGTACTCCCAGCATTAAAACGCCAGCGACTGCCAAATGTGCCAGGACGGCGTAAAGCAGGCCTTTACGCTCGTCTTGTTGTTCAAGCGTGGCGGGGTGCTTTGCGCGAGAGGCCGACCCAAAGAGTTTCATATGGATGCCGCAATGCCCTAGTTCTGTTCCGTCGGCGAAGCCGACGAGGGTGGTGAGGATGTCGTTTCAGTTTGCGTCGAAGAGCCCTGATCCACAAGCAAACCCAGACGCGTGACGCCGTTGTTGCGCAATTGGTCCATGACGGCCATAACCTGTTCGTAGGGGACCTTGCCATCGGCGGCGATAACAACCGGTGTCTCGTTGGTAATACGGGTTCGAACAGCCTCTACAAGAGCGTCTTTTGGCACTTTTTCGAACTCACTCCCGGCAGAACGGCTTCGAACTGCCACGCTGCCATCTTCCTCGATTTGAACCTCAACCGGCTCAATCGGGACATTGGAGGCACTGCCCACCGTGGGCAACTCGATCAGGCCCGGCGTGATCATGGGGGCGGTGACCATGAAGATCACCAATAGCACCAGCATGACGTCGATGTAGGGCACGACGTTGATTTCGTTTTTCAGCCGCCGGCTTGGGCGGGAGAGGTGACTACGTGTAGACGCCATTAGCGAACCTGTCGTTGCAGAATGTTCAGAAATTCATCAATGAAGCTGTCAAAACGCATTGAGAGGCGATCGATTTCGTTGGTGTACCGGTTATAAGCCACGACGGCCGGGATCGCTGCAAACAAACCAATGGCGGTTGCGATCAGTGCCTCGGCAATCCCTGGCGCCACGGCCGACAAAGTGGCTTGTTGCATGGTGGACAGGCCCAGGAAGGCATGCATAATGCCCCAAACAGTTCCCAACAGGCCAATGTAAGGGCTGACGGAACCGGCCGAGGCCAGAAAATTCAGGTGTGACTCAAGGCGATCCATTTCCCGCTGGTAGCTGGCGCGCATTGCGCGTCGGGGGCCATCGAGCAATGCCTCGGCATTGCCATTGACACGCCGCGCCTTGATGAATTCAGTCATGCCGGCGTCAAAGATGCGTGCAAGTGCGCCGTAATCATCAGGGCTCGAGGATACCGACTTTTGCAAAGCCGCCAGGTCGCCACCCGCCCAGAAGTCGTCTTCGAACAGGCGTGTTTGTTCGTGCGCCCGTTTTAAGGTCGAGCGTTTGCTGAAAATGTATGTCCAGGACAGAACTGAAATGCCAATCAGGATCAGCATGACAAGCTGGACCGGGATGCTGGCATCGAAAATAAGGGATATCAACGACAAGTCGCTGGTAGGCTGCATGATTAATCCTGAAGCTGATTCAAAAGGGTTTTGAGGTTATCTGGCAAAGCGGCTGGTCGTAGACTTCGCGCATCGACGCAGCAAATTTGGATACTACTTTCGCATAAAGGTTCACCATTAAGCGTTGCGACTTGATGAAAATCGATTGAGGCGTGCCCCACACGTGTTACCTTGCTTTGAATAGATAAAAGGTCATCGAGACGGGCGGGACGTTTGTAACGTATGTCCAGCCCTTTCACGACGAAAATCCGGTCTTCCCTGGCTGCCAGCTCGGTTTGATTCACACCCAGCTGGCGCAACCACTCCGTTCTTCCACGCTCGAAAAACTTCAAATAGTTGGCGTAGAAAACAACCCCGCCGGCGTCAGTGTCTTCGTAATAAACGCGAATTGGCAACGTAGAATACACGGTCAACCTGTCATTTTGCACAAGACAGCGATTGTAACTGTTCCAGAACGTAAGTCGTACCATTTTCAACCGGTACTTTGTGAGTTTGACCTTCGGCTCGCGTTTGGCATTCCAGCAGGCCTTCGCTCAATCCCCGGTCACCCACCGTGACGCGCAAGGGAACGCCAATCAATTCCCAGTCTGCAAACATGACGCCCGGACGAATATCCCGGTCATCGACAATGACATCAACGCCTTGTGTCTTTAAGTCTTGATACAGTTTTTCGCAGGTATCTCGAACCGTTTCGCTTTTGTGCCATCCCATAGGGCAAATAACCACCTCGAACGGGGCAATGGCGCGTGGCCAAATGATGCCTTTGTCGTCGTGGTTTTGTTCGATTGCCGCGGCCGAGATTCGGCTGATGCCGATGCCGTAGCATCCCATTTGCATTAACGCAGGCTTGCCGTCGGTATCCAGGAATGTGGCTTGCAGCTTCCTGGAGTATTTGTCGCCCAGAAAGAAAATGTGGCCAACTTCGATCCCTCGTTGTATCGACAGCGTTCCTCCCTGAGGGGCGGGATCTCCCGCTACGACGTTGCGGATGTCCGCAACGTCGGGTTCGGGCAAATCGCGTTCCCAGTTGACGCCGGTCAGATGGAACCCGTCGGCGTTGGCGCCGCAAATGAAATTGCTCATGTTTGCAACGGTGCGGTCGGCAATGACGCGTACCGATGTCATGGGGTCAACGGGGCCGATATAACCAGGTGAGCATCCGAAGGTGGTTTTGATTTCTTCGTCGGTCGCCATGCGGAAACCGTTGGTGAAACCGTCAAGCTTGCCCGTTTTGATTTCGTTGAGTTCGTGATCGCCGCGAATTAACAGCAGGCAGATGCGGGCACTTTCACCCTCATTGGTTGGTTCGGCCGCAACAACGATGGATTTGACGGTATCGGTGAGAGGGCGTTTGAGTAGCTCAGCCACCATTTCGCATTTGGGCAGATCTGGTGTGGCGATTTTTTCCATCGTCGCGTTCGCTTCGCCCCGATGGTCTATCAGGCAAGGCGCATCTGCCAGTTCGATATTGGCGGCGTATTGTGAGTCAGGGTTGTAAACAATCAGGTCTTCGCCTGTGTCTGCGATAACCTGGAACTCATGACTGCGCGACCCGCCAATTGAGCCTGTATCCGCTGCAACGGCCCTGAAGGTAAGGCCCAGGCGGGTGAAAATGCTCGTATAGGCATCATACATTTTGTCGTAGCTGGCCTGGGCGTGCGCTTCGCTCCGGTCAAAAGAATAGGCGTCTTTCATAGCGAACTCGCGACCACGCATCAGGCCGAACCGGGGACGGCGTTCGTCCCTGAACTTTGTTTGAATATGGTAGAAGTTCACCGGCAGTTGCCGCCAGCTTTGAATTTCGTTGCGGGCGATATCGGTGATGACTTCTTCAGAGGTGGGCTGCAAGATAAAGTCGCGTTGATGCCGGTCTTTTATTCGCAGAAGTTCGGAGCCATATTCCGTCCATCTTCCTGACTCCTGCCAGAGCTCGGCCGGCTGAACAATCGGCATGAGCAATTCGATCGCGCCGGCACGGTCCATCTCTTGGCGCACAATCGCCTCTATCTTTTTCAACACCCTGAGCCCCATTGGCATATAGGTGTAAATACCGCCGGCGATTTTGCGGATCATGCCCGCCCGCGTCATGAGTTGGTGGCTGGTTACCTCTGCTTCGGCAGGGGCTTCTTTAAGGGTGTTGATGTGATACTGGGAAGCACGCATGGTAGGGTTCTCGACAGATACGTATAATCGGACGTAATTGTATTAAATTCGAAGGGGTGGCCTATGTTGGATCGCGAAGGCTACCGCCCTAATGTTGGCATTATCCTCGTTAATCAAAAAAACGAGGTGTTCTGGGGTAAACGCATTCGGGAACATTCATGGCAGTTTCCGCAAGGTGGTATCAAATATGGCGAAAGCCCGGTGCAGGCTATGTACCGGGAACTGCGCGAAGAGGTGGGTTTACTACCGGAACATGTCCGCATTTTGGGGCGAACGCGTAATTGGTTGCGATATAACGTGCCGGATGATTTTATCCGACGCGATTCGCGGGGTATTTACAAAGGACAAAAACAGATTTGGTTCCTTTTAAGATTGGTCGGGCGAGACTCCGATGTCAGCTTGCGTGCCACAAGGCATCCCGAGTTCGATGCCTGGCGCTGGAGCCATTATTGGGTCCCGCTCGACGCGGTTATTGAATTCAAGCGTGAAGTGTATACCCAAGCCTTGAATGAGTTGGCAACGGTGTTGTTTCGTCGCAGCCAGGATAATCGCTATTTGCGTGCTCGAGGACAGGGTGCCAGGGCCGTGCAACGTAAAACGGTTCTGGTATCAGGCGCTCGTGCCACCACATCGCAGTAAGTAAGGTAGCCAAGGGAGGCGGACAGGTCAAGATTGTCCGCTTCCCAGGTCTTTTATTTTATTTACGCAGGCGGGTTATCAAGCTCGATGTGTCCCAGCGGCCGCCGCCCATGCGTTGTACATCGGCATAGAACTGGTCAACCAACGCTGTTGCCGGAACACTGCTGCCATTGGCCTTTGCCTCGTCAAGCACAAGCCCCAGGTCTTTGCGCATCCAGTCGACAGCAAAACCAAAGTCGAATTGGTCGTCGATCATTGTGGTGCCCCTGTTTTCCAGTTGCCAGCTTTGCGCGGCACCTTGGCCGATCACAGCCAGGGCTTTGTGCATATCGATTCCCGCCGTTTTGCCAAACGCAATGGCCTCGGAAAGTCCTTGCAGCAGGCCGGCAATGCAGATCTGGTTCACCATTTTGCATAGCTGGCCCGAGCCCGGGTCACCCATGAGCGTGATCGCCCGGGCATAATTTTCGATGATCGGCCTGGCCAGCTCGAATGTGCCGGGTTGCGCGCCACACATGACCGTTAATCCCCCGTTGATGGCGCCTGCCTGGCCGCCTGAAACGGGAGCGTCGATGAAGTCCAGCTCGAGATTCCGGGCGGTTTGGTATAGCTCTCGTGCGACATTCGCTGATGCAGTGGTGTGATCAATGAAAACCGCGTTTTTCTTCATGCCCGCGAAGGCGCCGTTCTCGCCCAGAACCACGCTGCGTAAATCATCGTCGTTTCCCACGCAGGCGATGACGAAATCGGCGTCTTGTGCGGCGTCCCGTGGCGTTGTTGCATGCCGGCCCTCGAATTCCGCCAGCCAGGCGGTTGCCTTTGATTCCGTTCGGTTGTAAATGGTCACATAATGACCCGCACGGCTCAGGTGGCCGGCCATGGGGTAGCCCATTACGCCCAAACCAAGAAAAGCCAGTTTCTTCGGTGAGCCTGAAGTATATGGGCGTTCGCCAATCGGGCTGGACATAGCTGTCTCCTTCTTTGCGGTGATAATCGGAAATTCGGTTATTCTAACGACTTCGCAATTCATGCTGCCGATGGCTTTCGCGTTCGCGAACCATGGTTTACGATATCGCCCATGTTGCAAGACTTAGACTTTCTCGCCGCCCGCATAGGGCAACTCGTTGAACTGACAAAGAATTTGCAGTCGGAGCATGCTGCGCTCGAAACTCGAGCCGAGCAGGCTGAACGAGAGCGAAATGAACTGCAAGCGCAATTGGCTCGCCAGGAAAGTGAGTTCAAAGACGTTGCCGCCCAGGCCCAGCGTCACGAGACGGAAATTGCGCAGATTCGCGCTGCCGCCCAGAATGAGCTCAACGCTTTGAGAGCGCAATTGGAATCTGAAAGCGCCGATAAGCTGCGTGAGGCCCATGCTGTGCAGACTCGTATCGAACAAGAACTGAGTCAGCAACAAACCACGTATAAACAGGCTTTGCAAGAGCTTGACCAGAGTCGGACACAGGCTGGCCGTTTGCGTCATGCAGCCAGAGATGCACAACAACGCATTGATGCGTTGCTTGAGCGCCTGCCTGGCGCACCGCGGGAGTAAACACATATGGAAAGAGTTGATATATCAATCTTGGGTCGTGAATACTCGCTGGCTTGCGAGCCTGCGGAAAAACAAGCCTTGCTCGAAGCGGTCAAATTAGTCGACCAGCGAATGTTAACGGTGAAAAGCTCTGGTAAAATCTCAAGCAACGAGCGCATTGCTGTAATGGCCTCGATCCAGATTGCTGCTGAAATGTTGTCGCTGCGCACACCCGACGGTCCATTGGGTGGTGTTGCAGTTGGTGATTTCAAGCGTAAGCTTGATGAAATGCACGGCCAGCTGAACTTGGTTTTGCCTGAAGCAAAACCGGAATAAGTTTTCGGTCCAGTGATAATTACAAACCGTTTCTTTGTGAATTCAGGTTTGTGGGTTATCGTAGGTCCAACGGTTAGTCCCTGCAGTGTTCGTGACTTGACCTATATTTCTTGAACCAATGCTATGGCATTAGGTTGCTCGATTGACAAGTGGGAGTGAACGCCTTAATTGGTGATCCCGAAGCTTGACTGAAGGCGACCACCTTGAACTTAATGGTTCCAGGATGCCGGTCTAGACGGCACATGCGGGGCATTTATTAAAAGCCCGTCTTTTCTAAGACGGGCTTTTTGCTTGTTAAGAGGTGTCTTATGATTTCATCAGGTATTTGTGGTGGCATCCGCGCGAAGCTGGCGGGTCGTGTTTTGGGTATTTGCCTTGGTTTGGCGGGCGTGCCGTTCGCGGTGATGGCAGCGTCGCACGGCGATGGCTCAATGGGGCACGAGGCTCCAGGTGCGCACCATGGGCCGCAGCAACATCATGCGGGCGCCGACCACCCACGCTCGCCCAAGGCGAGTCTGCAGGCTGCCGCTTCCAGCCAGGTTGCTCAAGACACCGTTACCGTCACTTTGTCGGCGCAACTGAACGACGCCAGTCAGCAAGCCGTAAACACGCAATTAAGTGAAGCCCTCGACAGCGCAGTCAAGACGGCCAAAAAACAGGATAAGGTCAAGGTCTATTCCGGCAACTTTCGTGTTTGGCCGTTCACCGACGAAGACGGAAAAGTAACCCGTTGGCAGGGTCGGGCGGAGCTCATTCTTGAATCGACAGATTTTGCTGCAGCCTCAGAGCTGGCGGCCAGTTTGGGTGATCCTTTGTCTATTACCAATATTGCCTTTTCTGTTTCGCCGGAACGACGTGCAAAAGCGGAAGAGGCTTTGCTTGAAGATGCCGCTTCGGCTTTCAGAAAGCGTGCCCAAGCCTTGGTAGCGGCTTTTGGTTTTCAATCCTATCGCATCAAGGAGCTGAATCTTGGCGGCGCCGGAATGGAATACGCTCCAGCGCCGCGCATGATGGCTATGGCCGCCGACAAAGCATCGGTTCCTCTTGAAGGGAATACAGAAACGGTTACCGTTTCTGTTCAGGGAACGATTTATTTGCAGCGCGAAAGTAAATAATCAAACCAATTGCGATCATGGGTAACGATAGAAGTTGCCCCATGGTCAACGCTCCCAGCACCGGGCCCAGGAATGCATCGGGCTCGCGTGTGTATTCCACAAGGAAGCGGAAAATACCGTAGCCCATCAGGAACACGGCGCTGACTTGTCCCGTAGGTCTGGGAATGCGGGCAAACCACCAAACCACGACGAAAAGCAAAATGCCTTCCAGGCCCATTTCGTATAGTTGTGAGGGGTGGCGGGCAATATTGTCTTGAAGTTGTGGGAAAACCATTGCCCAGGGCAAATCGCTTGGGCGTCCCCAAAGCTCTCCGTTAATGAAGTTGCCCAGTCTGCCGGCAGCTAATCCCAGGGGAATCATAGGCGCGATGAAATCACCCATTTCAAGGAGTGTCCTGTTTTTGCTGCGAGCCAGCAGAAAAAGCATGACAATGACACCGATGAGCCCGCCGTGGAACGACATTCCGCCTTCCCACAAATAAAAAATCTCCAAAGGGTGAGAAAGGTAGTAGGCAGGCTTGTAAAACAGTACATAGCCCAGGCGCCCGCCCGCAATAACGCCAATCACACCATAGAAAATAATGTCTTCCAGATCCTTCAGGCTCAGGTCGGTTTTTCCATGATTGATTCGCCATCTACCGGCAAGCCACACGAGTGCGAAAGCAATCAGGTACATTAAACCGTACCAATGGATGGCAATGGGGCCGAGTTGGACTGCAATGGGGTCGAATTGCGGGTGTACAAGCATAAGGATCCTGGTTTTCGATCAGTTTAAGGTTTGTTGGATAATACCGCGAACCTTGTTCGCCGTTTCCTGTGTGTAAGTTCGCATTACGGTTGTCGGGTCATATGGGGTCCAAAGCATTGGGTGTTATGGTTTTATGGGGCGTATCGCTGGTGGTGTTTTTATGAAATGCTTAATGATTAAAGGTGGCTTGTGGCTTGTATTTGGCTTTGGCGTTGTTTCGGCCGCACTGGCTTCAGACGTAAACCATGAAGCGCTGGCGGGCCCGGACATGATCAGGACTTTTAAGTGTGTTGCTTGTCATCGTGTTGATGACGAGCAAGGTCGCAAGAGACTGGGGCCCGATTTCAATGTAATCGCAGCGCGTTATGCCGGGAGCGGCGGGGGTGCGACGGTTGAGTATTTGGCAGGACGTATCCGCCAGGGTGCGCGAGGCAGTTGGGGCGCGGTGCCGATGCCGTCGCAAACTCACGTAAGTGATGCCCAGGCGCAGGCTTTGGCGCAGTGGATTCTTTCTTTGGTGGCTGTGGAGCCATCGGCTGAAAAGTGAGGAATATGATGAATAGTACAGAAGATAAAACACTTGATGCGTTACCCGAGGGTATGGAAGAAGCGGTTTTGGGTGGGGGTTGTTTTTGGTGTACCGAATCGGTGTTTTCAGCGCTGCGGGGCGTGGAAAGTGTCATGCCCGGCTATGCAGGCGGTGATCTGCCTAACCCGACATATGAAGCAGTATGTAAAAAAAATACCGGGCATATCGAGGTCGTTCGGGTTGTGTTCAATCCTGCCCAGATCAGCTATGAAACGCTTCTAACCGTTTTTTTTGCCACCCACGATCCCACAACGTTGAACCGCCAGGGGAACGATGTCGGCCCGCAATATGCTTCTGTCATTTTCTATCAGTCTGGCGACCAGGAAGCGACGGCCAAGCGTGTCATGCAGGAGGTGGGGAGTGAGCTGGGGGAGCCGGTTGTTACGCAATTGCGACCCAAGGCCCCATTCTGGCCCGCAGAGGAAGTGCATTATGACTACTATGCCCGCAACCCCATGCAGGGTTATTGTGTTTTTGTGATTTCACCCAAGTTGTCCAAATTGCGTTCACATTTTGGAAATTTGCTTGCATCGCAATAATGGCGCCTGTCTCCTCATTTTTGTACTGCCGATTCATATGATGTTTTGCTTGCGTTAAATGACACTGGGTTTGCATGTTGATGACAGTCATGCTAC